>Ga0181372_1000056_pt1 | contig 29242 bp, 21 predicted proteins | sample LowvirmetaG_5_FD_130161 | JGI IMG/M metagenome (GOLD analysis project Ga0181372, IMG submission 130161) | Marine viral communities from the Subarctic Pacific Ocean - Lowphox_08 viral metaG | ecosystem: Environmental > Aquatic > Marine > Oceanic | place: Subarctic Pacific Ocean | collected...
GATCAGGACCAGCACGGGCAGGGAGAATAGCGGATCGATGATGGAGATGGTGTTCCAGGCGAAACGCTGGTCGCTAAAGGGCCAGAGCAACAGGGTGCCGTAGGTCGTACAGGCATCCAGCAGGCCGTGGGTCGCATAGCCCAGTACACAGAATAGATAGCTTTGCCCGAACGACAGGCCTCCTCGGCGACCGATCAGCCGGTGTAGAACCAGGGCGCAAATGAGGCCGCCAAACGGAATGAAGAACAGCGAATGCGTGAACTGGCGGTGATACTCGAGAAACAGGAGAGGGTCTTCGGCAGAGCGAATCAGCACATCCAGATCCGGCGCCATGCCCGACAGGAACCCCAGCAGTCCAGCAGTGACGACCTGACGCCGGTTGGCGAACGCTTGCGGGAGCGCAGCGCCCAAGGCGCCCTGGGTTAAGGGATCCATTCTGTTCCTCTTCAAACTGGGTAAGCAACCGACCCGCACTGCAACTTTTATCGTCCTTGCAGGTCGGACCTAGCGTGTTTACGCTGCAATGCCCCGAGTGGACGAGGAGAGTACCCCATGCGCCTGAATTTTGTTACCGCCATCACCGCCAGCGTGCTGCTGAGCGCCTGCACGACCAACCCCTACACAGGGCAACAGCAGGCCAGCAAGGCTGCCACCTATGGTGCCGGCGCGGCCGCCGTCTGCGCGTTGGTGGGTGCGATCGACTCGGGGAAACACGCGCGCAACGCGGCCCTGGGCTGCGGCATCGTTGGTGCCGGGGTTGGCGCCTACATGGATGTGCAGGAGGCCAAGCTGCGCGAACAATTGCAGGGCACCGGTGTGCAGGTGGCACGGGAAGGCGACAATATCCGCCTTATCATGCCCGGTAGCATTACCTTTGAAACCGGGTCTTACAACCTGCGCGACGATTTTTACCCGGCCCTCAACTCCGTCGGCGAGGTACTCGCGAAATATGCCGATACCACCCTGCGCATCACCGGACACACCGACAACACCGGCAGCCGGGCCCTGAACCAGACCCTGTCTGAGCGGCGTGCCGGCAGTGTTGCCGATTACCTGGCAACACGTGCGGTGGAGCGCTCACGAATGCTGGTGCAAGGCATGGGCTACGATCAGCCAATCGCGGACAACAGCAGCGAGCAGGGACGCAGCCAGAACCGGCGTGTGGAACTGATGATCCTGCCGAAAGCCTGACGATCAGTCGATATCAAAGCTGTAATAGAGGTCTACCGAGCTCTCCAGCCGACTGACCACCTCCAGCCACAGGCGCGCCTGCAGGTACAGGCGCGCAGTGAGCACGTTGATCGGCTCATATAATCCGACACCGTAGGACAGGTATATGCGCTCGCCGATATAGCCGCTTACGGTCGCCGCCGTGTCGTCTTCGGAGCCGTCTGTGCCGAACTCCACATTGCGCAAACCCGGTAACTTGTTCAGTTCTTCCACCAGGGCACTGCGGTTCACCAGGCTGGTGCCGAGCGACAGGGCCATGGCAGTGCCGTCCGCACCGGCGCCGGAATCCAGCCCGCGCCCGCGCAACAGATACGACAGCGCTTCGGTTTGCGACATGGCCGGTTCCGCATACACAGTCAGCTCCGGCTGCTCCAGCGTGCCGGTGACCGTAACCCCGGCACGCACATCCTCCGCCGGTATTTCACGCTCAGCGCGCAGGTTCAGCTCGGGGTTTTCGGGGGCCCCGCTGAAAGCAATTCGCCCCTGCCGCACCAAGAGGCGCTGACCATAGGCGCGAAACTCCCCGCCGATGATGTTGAGATTCCCAAACAGCTGCAGGGGCCGTTCCGGTGCCTGGCGCAGATTGAGGTCGCCACCTACGGTGAGGTTCAGGTCCTTGCCGCGTATCCGGAAGCGGTCCTCAATGCGCAACCGCAAATCGGCATCGAGACCGAAGGGGTTGTGCGCTTCGAGTGGATTACCGGCAAAGTCGACCTCCACCACATCATCAGAAAGCGTAACGCTACCTGGCGGCAACTCCTCGTACGCGAGCAGCCCCTCGTGTACCCGCACCTCGCCACGTACGTGGATACCGGAAGGCGTGATGCGCAAACGCAAGTCCGGCGACACGTCGAGTTGTGTGCTCGGCGGGTACAGTAAGCGGTGGTGGTCGCCCTTGATATCCAGGCGCAGTGCCGGCTCGGCACCGAACTGGGCATCGCCGCTCAACGCCAGTTGCCCACCACCCACCATCGCGCCGCCCGCCAGGGATGCGGTGGTGCCATCGAGGGCGATACGCACATCGATATCGTCAATCTCGGTGGGGTTGGCCTCCAGCCGCACCAGGCCGTTGTGCCACCGCAGCTCGCCCTGCCCCTGTGGATTCTGCAGGTTACCTGAAAGTTGGATGCGCCCGTTCAGTTCACCATCGATGCGTGTCAACTGCGGCAGAAAAGGCCGCAAGGCCGCAATCTGCAAGGCGTCAACGGCAAACAGGCCCTGCAGGGCACCGTCGCGCCGTGACGGCAGCGCCACATTGAGCGCAAGACGCTGGCGGCCGTCCTGTTGCAGGCCGGCTTCCAGGGCAAGGCCATCGTCGCCCTGCTCCACAGTGACGGCAAGGGATTCCCAGGTCAACGAGGCAGACTCCCCCTCGGGGTAGAATTGCGTAATTGCGCCCCCCAGGCTGGTCAGCTGCGCCTCGCCCTGCAGCGCGGCATCAGGAGTCCAGGCAATCGAGACCTCGGCCTGCAGCGGCCCACGGGCCTCGACTTGCTGCGGCAATACTGCGTCAACCAGTGCCAGATCGCCGGTCAGTTGGCCAGTGAAGCCGCCCGTGGCGCCCAGTGCAATGTCCGTCAGGCACAACTCGCTCTCCGGTAACAACCAGCAGTGCGCGCTGACGCTGCCACCGGCTTGCGTCAAACGCGCCTCAATCGGTATACCCAGGGACAGCGGGCCGAGCGGCGTTGCGAACTCGGTCGGCGGCACCGTCAATTGCCAACCGTCGTCAACGGCAGTCGCCGCCACCTCAAGCTGGCCGGTTATCTCACCCGTGATGCTGAGGCCAAGCTCTGCGGACTCGGGCCCACCTTGTAACTTGAGCCCTAAGCCCTCCAGTGCCACGCCGGCCAATTCCACCTGGTCCAGGCGTAACTGGCCCTCACCGCGCAGGCTCGCGCCCAGGTTCTCGCCCAGGTCCATGCTGCCTTCCAGCACACCGCGGTCTGCGCGGAGGCTGTTCCAGTAAACACCTTGCACGCTCCCCCGCAGCGCCAGACGATTGCTCGCCGGCGACCAGTCGGCGTTTAACAGCACACTGCCACCCGCGTCACGTGACCAGCGACTGAGGTCGGCAATACCCAACTCAGCGTGTACCTCACCCTCGCTCCCGTCGCCTGCAGTGATATCGATCTCTGCGCCATTTACCTGCGCGCGCAGCGCACCGCTATGCACCAGCGTAGCGGAATCCAGTATGAGCTCCCCCTTAACCAGCGCCGGAAGCCCATTGATATCACCCGACAGGTCAACAGCATCAAGTTCGACCCGCCAGTTCTGCGCCTCTAGCTGACCGCTGGTGACGAAACCGCCCGACAGAGAGCCGAACAGGTAATCGCTCCAGCGCGGCATCTGCAGGCCGGGCGTCTCCACAATGGCCCGCCAGGCGATTGCCTCGGCGTAGTCCAGCACCCCTGATGCAGAGAGGCTGCCGGCACTCGCCCCGTCAAGCTGCAGCGTATCGACTTCAAGGCTGCCGGGGGTGTGACGGGCTGACAGCATGATATCCAGGGACTCGTAGCCCAGCTCACGTAGCTGCGCCCGCAGCGTGAGCGCCTGAGCCTCCAGGTCACCTGTGACATCCAGTTCCAGTGGCCACACCACCGCGGCCTCGGCGAGCGCTGCCGGCACCCCCTCAACCTCTGCAAGGCCCAGTGGCTCCTCCCCGTCGAGCACAGCCGAGAGGTTGAAAGGCAGCTCAGGTGCAAGCAGGTCGACTGCAGCGGAAAGTGCCAGGCGCGGCTGCCCCGGTGAGAACAGCTCAAGCTGCAGGTCACCCGCACCGCCGGACAGCTCGAGCTGCAGCGTTCGTGTGCTGAGCTGAGCGGGCAGCTCCGCCCGTGTAAGGTCGGCGCGCAAGGCCAGCTGCAGCGGCCAGTCGCCCGTCATGTTGACGTGGCCACTGGCCGCAAACCGACCGAGCTCCGCCTGGACCAGCTCCAGTGTTTCGATCTCGAGCTGTTCTCCACGCCAGCGGGCGGCGACACGCACGGCTTCGAACTGTGTGACCTCGTCGCCCAATCGCAGGCGCGGCTGCTCCAGCGTCAGCGCATCGATGGCCAGGATAAGCGGCAAGCGCAGCTCGGGCAGCTTGAGGGCTACCCGCGCTGAGGGGGCTTTTACAGGCGCTGAGTGCTCTGTTGCAGGCGCTGAGGGCGCTGTTGCCTCAAGGGCGAGTTCGGCGTTGCGCAGGATTGCCGACCCCAGGTACACCCCCTCCCGGGTCAGCTCAATATCCAGCTCGGAAGCGCCCTGCTGCCACACACCTCCGGGCCAGTGCACGCGGGTTTGCGCTATCCGCACGCCCGGTGCTCGCAAGCGCACCGGGAACTGCATGGGTTCGTTGGAGGATGCTTCAGTAGCCGCTGCATCGGTCGTATCCTGCTGCTCCACAACCACGTCCAGACGATCAATATCCAGCTTGGCAAAACAGAACAGACTCTGCCACAGGCAGGCGGGACGCAGCTCCGTGTGTACACCCGCGAGTTCGACCTTCAGGCCGTCGAGTGTCAAACGCAGATTCGCGAGCTGCAATTCACCGGCCAGGCGCCCTCCTGCGTAGGTCACCTGCAGCGGCGAGCTCGCCGGGATCAGGGTCACCAGAAACCGTGTGCCGCTGGCACTCAACGGCAGCAGCAGCAGCGCGATGACGAGCGTCAACAGAACAGCGCTCAGTACCGCCGCCAGCTTCTTCAAAACTCCGCTCCGATATTGATGTGGAAACGCCAGTCCGGGTTGTCCTCGCTGACACTGTTGGCGATTTCCAGCTTGAGGGCGCCCACCGGAGTCAGATAATGCAGCCCGAAGCCCGCACCGACCACCGCCTCGAACTCACCCTCATCGAAGGCGTCACCCCCGTCCACGAACACGGCGGCACGCCAGTCCGGCAGGAACCTGTACTGGTACTCGAGGCTGGCCAGCGCCAGGCGATCGGCCCCGAGCACATAATCTACCTCACTACCATTGCGCAGCATGACGGGAACCGTATTGCCGATGGATTGATACCCGTAGCCGCGCAGGCTCTGTGAGCCACCGGCGAAAAAGCTCAGCGATGGTGCCAGATCGTCCCGCTGCCCCTCCCCAATGAGCGCCGCACCCGCCTCGGCACGACTGACCAGGCGGCCCCGGTCGCCGAGTGGCATCACATGCACCCAGTTGGCGTAGAGCCGGGTCATATCGATACTGGAACCGAGCTGACTCGAGGTGGCTTCCACCTCATAGAACTGGCTGAAACCGCGGTCGGGATTGACCGGCGACCCCTCTCGCGACTTGTGCGAAACCGTGAAACCCGGCAACAGATAGTCTTCGTCGCCCTCTACGGTCGCCGCATCCCAGCGCTCATTCAGTGCCCGCAGGTGATAACTCAGTACCCACCTGCCATAGCGTCGTTCCCGGCGTACCTGCGCTTCATGCTGGTTGCTGTCCAGATCGCCGTACTCATTCTGTTCCACGCGCAGCGACAACTGCAACATGTCCTCCAGCGGGTGAGTCAGCGGGATGTTGTACGTGAATTGCCCACTGGGGTTGATGCGGGAATACTCGAAGCGGGTTTCCTGGCTGTGCCCGTGGCGGTTGATGCGCGGTGTTTTCCAGGTAACCGATACGCGCTCCTCGGTATCAGTGCTATAGCCTATACCCACATCCACGGTGTGCCGTTTGGCGGGAAACAGGTCCAGCTGCAACGGTACGCTGCCATCAGCGCGCTGCTCCAGCAGCGGGCGCAGGGTGACTCCGGAAAAGTAGCCGGTACGTTGCATCTCCGCCTGCAGGGTCTGTAAGGCGCCAACGTCGTAGGGCTCTCCCGAGGTGAAGTGACTGAGCGACTGCAGCAGCTCAGGGGACACGAAATCCTCGGCATAGCGCAATTTCCCCACCCGGTAGCGATCGCCACTGGCGTAGTGCAAGCGCACGCGTGCGCTGTTCGCGCCCGGTTCCACCTCCACCGAACGCTGCAACAATCGCGCATCGAAATATCCTCTGCGCTGCCCTAACTGCAGCAGCGAATTACGCAGTGACTCGTAGTGCCCGTGGTGCAGTATATCGCCCACGGCAAGTCCCGGGGCAGCAAGCAGGCGCTGAAAGGCCGGATCATCCTGCGCGTCGCCCATTACCTGAATATCAAGCGCTTCCACCATCACCGGCGGACCGGGCGTCACGGCAATCAGCAACTCCCAGGGGCTTGAGGATCTGTCGACTGTGAGGTCGACATCGGCACGGTAATAGCCCAGCGCCTTCAAGCTATCCGCCACACGCTCCCTGGCCGAGGAGAGGAAATTGCTGCGCGCGGCTTCGCTGTCCGGCAGCGCGCCCAACCAGGCTTCAACATTGGCGCGCTGTGCTTTGTCGAGCCCCTCCAGGCGGTATTCGAGGAGCGCGTCTGCCCTGACGGCAGACCAGGGCAGGACACAACAGCACAGCAGCAGAAAGCGAGCATGTCGCAGCACAGCGGGCTTTACCCGAATCAGGCGCTGGCTGCGAGATGGGCACGGCCCCAGAAATTATAACCGGCAATGCGTGGTGTACCCGGCAGATACTGTGTCTGCAGTTCACTCACCTGGAAGCCACCTGCAGCGAGTAGGCCGGGAATATCTCGGTTCAGATTGCAGCCCCCGGCCACGGCGGCCCAGAAACCGTTGACCCGATTCTGCCAACGCTGCACACCGGCATCCGGGGCGAGACCGTGTTCCAAGAACAGTAACTCTCCGCCGGGCCGCAGCACGCGCGACATGCCCCGCAACGCCGCGACCGGATCGGGAATGGTACAGAGCGCAAAGGTTACGACAACCGTGTCCACACTCTCATCCGCCAGTGGAATCGCTTCGCCTGGCAGGCCGACGAACTCCACGGTAAACGGCAAGGCGGCCGCACGCTTGCCGGCGAGTTCCCAGGACTTTTCCGAGGGATCCAGGCCAATCAGCCGAGTCACCTTCGCCGGGTCGTAATACGGCAGATTGAGGCCGGTACCAATGCCGATTTCCAGCACCTCACCACGCGCAAGTGGGACGACCTTCTCGCGTTGGCGCATGATTGGCTTGCTGCCACAAGCACAATTGATCACATGAGGCAGGATTCTCCGCTCGTAAAAACCCATTCTGCTAATCTCCATGAATTGCGTATGATTATACCGGCGTATGCTCCGCTAGCCTATGCACCGAAGACAAACGAATTCGACTGCACCCGCACCGAGGTAGACCCCGTGAACACCTGTCGAGTTTCATCAAACCAGCCCGCGCTGCCATGAAGGCCCGGGAAACAGCGCTCAGGAGTGCCCTGTTACAGGCGCAACTGGACCTGGGGAAGCGCGACTACCCCATGATCATTGTGATCGGGGGTTTGCCGGGTGCCGGCAAGAGCGAACTGGTGCACCGACTGAATGAGTGGCTGGACCCGAGATTCATTGACACCAGCGCCCCGTGGAGACATTCGGACGAAGAAGAGGATCGCCCCTATTTCTGGCGTTTCTGGCGACATATGCCGCGCAAGGGGCGTACCACCGTTTTTCTCGGCTCGTGGTACACCCGGCTCTTGTACGACAGCGCGGCGGGAAAGCTCACTGCCTCGGAGCAGCGTGAGAGTCTGGCGACCATACAACGCTTTGAGCACATGCTGTACAACGATGGCGCCCTGCTGGTGAAATTGTGGCTGCATGTGAATCGCGACACCCAGCAACAACGGCTCGCCGCAGACCGACTACGCCTGCAACACCTGCCGGCGGCGGCAGCACAATGGGCTGAGGACCCCGCGGCCGCTCAGAGCGCGGCTGATCAGGTGCTTGCAGAGAGCAGTTCCGCGGCGGCGCCCTGGCACTTGATTACGGCAGAGGACCCGCGCCAGCGCGACCTGGACGCCGGGGCAACACTTCTGCGCATGATGACGGAGCGCGCCACGGTAGCCCGTAGCGGCAGCGGAGCAACCAGCACGCCCTGCCCGCCCCCCGCGCACGTGACGACAACACTGGCAGCGGTACCGAACGATTTGCGGCTCTCTAAACCCACCTACCGTCGTTCACTGGCGGAACAACAGCAGCGCCTGCAGTCACTCGCGTGGCGTGCACACGAGGCGCAACGCTCTCTGGTAGCGGTTTTCGAAGGCTGGGACGCAGCCGGCAAGGGCTCCGCTATTCGCCGGGTTACAGCAGCGATGGACCCTCGCCTCTATCGCGTGGTGCAAAGCAGCGCGCCCTCGGACGAAGAGCGCGCCCAGCATTATCTCTGGCGTTACTGGCGTGCGCTGGAACGGCGCGGTCGCACCATGTTGTTTGATCGCTCCTGGTACGGACGCGTGCTGGTAGAACGTGTGGAGGGGTTTGCGACGACCGAGGAATGGCAGCGAGCCTACGAGGAAATCAATGATTTCGAAGCGCAAATTGCCGGGCACGGCGGCGTGGTGCTCAAGTTCTGGCTGCACATTTCGCCGGAGGAACAACTGCACCGGTTTCGACAGCGAGAAACCACACCACACAAACAGCACAAGATTACCGAGGATGACTGGCGCAATCGCGAGCGCTGGGAGGACTATGAGCGCGCCGTGCTGGACATGCTCGCGCTGACATCCACCCCGAACGCGCCCTGGATACTGGTTGCGGCCAACGACAAGCGTTACGCCCGTGTGCAGATCCTGCGAGCCCTCTGTGACCGGCTGGAACAGGCGCTCGGTACCCAGCCGTGAGCCCCGGCGCTATACTGCTCCACCGTTCACGGTCGAGAGACACAAGCCCATGAAACTGCATATCATCACCACCGGTGGCACCATCGACAAGATCTACTTCGATGCCAAAAGTGACTACCAGGTGGGCGAGCCGATTATCGGTGAGTTACTGCAGCGCATGGGAGCCCGGTTCGACTACAGCGTGGAATCGGCCATGCGCAAGGATAGCCTGGACATGACAGACGCGGATCGGGATCTGATCCGTCGCGCCGCAATCCAGTGCCCCGAGCAATGTGTTCTGATCACCCACGGCACCGACGGCATGGTCGCCACAGCACGCGCGCTGCAGGACATCCCCGGCAAGTGCATCGTGCTCACCGGGGCGCTGCAGCCGGCGGCATTTGCGCAGTCAGACGCCATCTTCAATATCGGCTGCGCCATCGGGGCACTGCAGAGCAAGCCACCCGGCGTGTACATTGCCATGAACGGTGAGGTATTCGATGCGGAAAACGTGGTTAAAAACGTTGCGGCAAACCGCTTTGAAGCGGTCACTTCAGCGTAAGAGGGGCAATCCGGCATCCTGCTTGATCGCTTCAATGACGACATAGGTATGCGTCTGTGCGACACCGGGCAGGTCCACGATACGCGCCAGCACGGCGCGATAGGCATCCATGCTGGTGAGCCTCAGTTTCAGTAGATAATCAAAACCGCCTGCCACCATATGGCACTCCGCCACCTCCTGAATCAGGATTACGGCGTCCCGAAAGCGATCAAACACCTCCGCCGTTGTGCGATCCAGCGTTACCTGAATGAAGGCGCTGGTGCCGAACCCCAGCGCCGCGGCGTCGAGGCGAGCGCTGTACCCTTCTATAAAACCCGCATTCTCCAACCGCCGCACCCGCTCAAGACAGGGGCTGGGGCTGAGATTGACCCGGCGGGCCAACTCCACATTGGACATGCGCCCCTCGCCTTGCAGGAAAGAGAGGATATGTAAATCTGTTTTATCCAAGGTATAAATCATGCAACTCTCGTCCTCAAAGCCACTCAAGACCACATAATATTCTTTAAAATTAGAATTTAGCAGAATATTGTTCAAAAGCACGTGCAAAAAAAACAGCTCATTCTGCCGCCCACTGACTACAATTCTCACTTTCATGCTGCCCGAGAGCCCGCGCCATGCTGCACGACTGCCGACTCGATTCCACTGACGCGCTGCGCCAGGCCATGGAAGCCACCCACCGCGACGATGAGGCGCAGGTACTGGAACAATTGCTGCCTGTCGCCACCCTGAGCCAGGCCGCTCGCAGCCGCGCCTGGGAGCGGGCGCGGCAGCTGGTGGTGAATATTCGCGAAGCGCAGGTGGGCAAAGGGGGCGTGGATGCCCTGCTACAGGAGTTTGCGCTATCGACGGAGGAAGGCGTGGTGCTGATGTGCCTCGCCGAGGCACTCCTGCGCGTACCGGACCACCTCACCATGGACAGGTTGATACGCGACAAGCTCGCCGATGGTGACTGGAGCTCCCACCTCGGCAACAGCGAGTCGCTGTTCGTCAACGCCTCTGCCTGGGGGCTGCTCCTGACCGGCAAGGTGGTGAACTACAACGACGAAGACAACCCGCGCCAGTTCGGCCTGTTGAAGAAAACCATGGGGCGCCTGGGGGAGCCGGTTATTCGCGCCTCGGTGCGCTATGCCATGCAGATCATGGGCACCCAGTTTGTGATGGGCACCACGATAGAAAAAGCGCTGGAACGGGCGCGGGAGGCGGAACGCCGGGGCTATCGCTACTCCTACGACATGTTGGGCGAAGCGGCCCGCACCGCAACCGATGCCCAGCGCTACTACGACAGCTATCGCAACGCGATCGAGGCCATCGGCCGCGCTGCCAACGGCCGCGGCCCGGAGCACAGCCCCGGCATCTCGGTGAAGCTGTCTGCCATTCACCCACGTTACGAATTCGCCCAGCGCGAACGGGTTATGACGGAGCTGGTGCCACGCCTGAAAGCGCTGGCACTGGCGGCGAAATCCTTCGACATCGGCTTCACCGTGGACGCTGAAGAAGCCGACCGGCTGATGCTGTCCCTGGACGTCATCGAGGCCGTAGCCAGCGACCCGGAGCTGGGCGACTGGCAGGGATTCGGGGTGGCCGTGCAGGCCTACCAGAAGCGCAGCCTGCTGGTAATCGACTGGCTGCGGGAACTTTCCCTGCGCTGCCAGCGGCGCTTGATGGTACGCCTGGTCAAGGGCGCCTACTGGGACACGGAAATCAAGCTGGCACAGGTGGAAGGGCTGGAAGATTATCCAGTGTTCACACGCAAGGCCGCGACCGACGTCTCCTACCAGGCCTGCGCGGCGCGATTGCTCGCCTATCGCGACAGCCTCTATCCACAATTTGCCACACACAACGCCTACACCGCGGCCACTATCCTGGAGATGGACAGCGACCGCAGCGGTTACGAATTCCAGCGTCTACACGGCATGGGCGAAACACTCTACAACCAGATTGTCGATGCCGAAAAGGTGCCCTGCCGGGTGTATGCGCCGGTCGGCGTACACGCCGATCTGCTCGCCTATCTGGTGCGCCGGCTGCTGGAAAATGGCGCCAACAGCTCCTTCGTCAACAATATCGTGGATGAGGACATTCCAGTGGCAAACCTGCTGGAAGACCCGGTTGAGGCCGCCCGCGGCTGGCAGCAGAAACGCAACCCCTTGATTCCCCTGCCACCCGATCTGTACGGTGAGGAACGCCGCAATGCACAGGGGGTGGACCTGCATGACCGCCCCACCCTGCAGGCGATACGCAGAAATATGCTGTCCTGGGAGGCCTCGTTGCCCATCGCGGCCGTCGGCACCGGCAGCGTAAGCGAAGTGCGCAACCCCGCGCGCCGCAGCGAGGTGATCGGCCACATCAAACTGGCCGATGCCGCTACCATCGAGTCCGCGCTGGCGCTCGCCCATGCGGGGTTTCCCCAGTGGTCCGCGCTGCCCGTGAAGGAACGCGCACAGTGCCTGCAGCGGCTGGCAGACGCCCTGGAGGCCCACCGCGATGAGCTGATCGCACTGTGCTGCAAGGAAGCGGGTAAAACACTGCGCGATGGTGTCGCGGAAGTGCGCGAAGCCGTGGATTTTCTTCGTTACTACGCCGCGCGCGCCGTGGAGGCCGGCTTTGCCGAACACGGCTTGCAGCCGCGCGGCGTGGTGCTTTGTATCAGCCCCTGGAATTTCCCCCTGGCGATTTTCATCGGCCAGGTCAGTGCCGCGCTGGCGGCGGGCAACACGGTCGTTGCCAAACCCGCAGAGCAAACCAGCCTGATTGCCCGGCGCACTGTGGATTTGATGGCGGCGTGCGGCTTTCCCGCGGGTGCCATCGCCTTGCTGATCGCCGAAGGGCGCGCCGTAGGGGAGCAGCTGGTCCCCGACCTGCGAGTAAAAACTGTCATGTTCACGGGTTCCACCACCACGGGCAACTGGCTCGCGCGCAAGTTGGCCGAGCGCAGCGATGCTCCGGTGCCCCTGATTGCCGAAACCGGCGGCCAGAACTGTATGATCGTCGACTCCACCGCACTGCCCGAGCAGGTGGTGCGCGATGTGGTGACGTCTGGCTTTCAGAGTGCGGGGCAGCGCTGCTCCGCCCTGCGCGTGCTGTTCCTGCAAGAGGACATTGCCGACAAAGTGATCGACATGATCATCGGCGCCATGCAGGAGTTACGCCTGGGGGACCCCGCTGAACTCGCAACCGACATCGGGCCGGTCATTGATGAGCGTGCGCAGCAGGCACTTGACGACCACGTGCGCTACCTGGAGGCGACCGGGCGTCTGCTTTACGCCGGCGAGCGTCCGGCGGGGCATGCAGCCACGTTTTTTCCACCCCACCTCTATGAGATCAGCAATGTATCGCTGCTGGAACGCGAGGTATTCGGCCCCATCGTGCATGTGATCCGCTATCGTGCGGAGGCCTTTGACGAGGTGATAGCGCAGATCAACGCAACCGGTTTCGGCCTCACTTTCGGCATTCATAGCCGGATTGAGGAGGCCTGCCAACGCGCGGCTGAGCGTGTGCAGGCGGGCAACATCTACGTCAACCGCAACATGATCGGTGCCATTGTGGGCGTACAGCCCTTCGGTGGGCGTGGACTGTCCGGCACCGGCCCAAAAGCCGGCGGCCCGCAGTATCTGTCGCGGCTGGTGACCACCGGCGAAGAAGCAGAAAACGCCGCGGGCCAACTCGCGCTGCCGACCGCCGGTAACGAACCTCCGGCAACGGCTGAGGCACTTGTCGCTGCGTGCAAGGCCACCCCGGGCTGGGCGTGTCGCCCGGTCAGTGATCGGGTATCGGTGTTGCGACGCTTCCTGGCATCCTATGCAAGCCGCCCTGATGACAACCCGGCCATCCTTGAAGAAACGCTGGGCGCCGCGCGGGAACAACTGCACAACGCGGCTACCCTGCTGGCATCATCACAACAACTGCCCGGGCCGACCGGTGAGTCCAATCAGCTACAGCACGAACCACGCGGCACCCTGCTGTTGCTGATGGACACCCGGGAACATCAGGGGGAGTACCTGATGGCGACCGTCTCGGCCCTGGCCACAGGGAACGGGGTTATCGGTATGGCCGCGCCTGAGCTGGTGGATGAATGGCAGGCACTCATGGCCGGCCTGCATGCCGCGGGCCTGCCCGCGGGGCTGTTCCAGGTGCTGCCGCTGGAGAGTACAGACACCCTGCTCAAGCAAGACGGCATCCACGGCGCGATGGTACACGCGCGCAGCCGCTATCTGCGGGCTGCGGCGCGGGCACTCGCAACACGGGAAGGCCCTGTACTGCCGCTGATCAGCTGTGTTGCACCTGAAACCCTGCTCAAGCAAACGCTGTGGGAGAAATCGGTGAGTATTGACACCACAGCCGCGGGCGGCAATGCGTCGCTCATGACCATGGCCAGCTGAGCGAACGCCAGCACCGGCTGCGAAGCACTCTCCAGACTCAGTCGAGGCTGGCGAACCCCCCTGCCGGACAATTGAGAAAGTCCGAGTTGGCCAGCCAGTCGGGATCCGGGTACCAGGAAAACAGGAATTGGCCGTCCTTGAGGGTATCAACAACGGTGCTGGCGACCTCCTGACGGACCGCGGGGCAACCCTGGCTGCGCCCGATTCGGCCCTGTCGGTCTATCCACTGCGGATCCACATAGTCCGCGCCGTGAATCACGATAGCCCGCTCCCGCGCCAAATCATTGATGCCGGCTTCAAGGCCATCCATACGCAGGGAATAGCCGTGGCGGCCCCGGTAGCTCTCACTGGTGCGAAACAGCCCGATACTTGACTGGTGACTGCCAGATACGTTGGAGAAACGGGAGGCCACGTTCTGCCCGGAGCCCTGCCCGTGAGCCACCAGCTCATTGAGTAGCAGCTCGCGCTGGGACAGGTCGAAAATCCACAACCGCTGCTCACTGGAGGGCAGGGAGAAATCGATAATGGCCAGGCGCTCTGCGCGCTCCAGTCCACGATCGAGGGCACAGTTCATTGCCGCAACGGCGCGGCGTAGCACGGTGCGGTCGAGGGTGGGAGCGACGGCGGTCAGGGCCCGCACCAGCTCCGTGCCACCCGCCGCGGCGGCCGGCAGGGAGGCGCCGAGGCACAGCCCGGCGGCAATGACGAACACACAACTGGCGCGCCCCAACATTGTGCTTATCCCTCAATTAACGCTGCAGCTTACCGCATCGCCCCAAAACTGACCAGAGCGCGAGTCCTGCCCCACGTCCGCCGGGCCGTCTCCCGCACACCGACGACTGCGGCTGCAGCCATGGCGAGCCGGACCTTGCGCTAGGTCTTTTCAGGGCAGAATCTCGATCGGCGTACCCACGGTCACCAGCCGCCAGATCTCGTCCATATGTGCGTTGCTGACGGCAATGCAGCCGTCAGTCCAGTTGAACAGCTCCGCGCCGGGTTGCGGTGTCTCCGGCTGTCCGTGGATCATGATATTGCCACCGGGGTCTACACCCAGGGCTTGCGCCCGTTGCCGGTCGCGCTGATTGGGGTAAGACACGCGAATTGATTTATAGAAGCGACTCTCGGCGTTCTTGTAGTCCAGAATATAGCGCCCCTCCGGGGTGCGCTCATCCCCCTCACGCTCCTTGTGCCCCCAGGGCACCGGGCCCAGGGCCACCGGGTAATGGCGCACCACCTCACCGCTGGACTTGAGGTACAGCACACGCTCCGATTTGACCACAACCACCTGATCAACGGCTGGATTGAAGGCCAAAGCGGCCTCTGGCAAGATAAAATTCAGGAAAAATGCACAAAACGCCAATAACGCTCTTACGCTCACTGGTTTACCATGCTCCCGGAGTGATATTTTACGCGCGTTCGAACCAAGGGCCCCAGACGGGAGTTCGAAGTTTGCACGTTTCGCCACTTTGTGGCTTCCTAGTTCTGACAGGCCAACCCTGCTCAAGGAGTATTACCATGAAATCCACGCTCATCAAGGCTGTTGCAATCGCCGCGTTCGCGACACTGGCCACAGGCTGTGCCAGCTCGTCACAAATCGACGAAGTACGCAGCATCGCGGAAGCCGCTCAGCGCTCAGCTGACGAAGCCAAGCAATCTGCAGCCGGCGCAGAGCGCACTGCCTCTGACGCCAAGCGCATCGCTGAAGAAGCCAAGCGCAGCGCCGATGAAGCCAACAGCAAAATCGACCGCGCCTTCAAGACGTCCATGCAGAAGTAAGCTGTCGCACGTTTTCCGGCGGGGCTTCGGCCCCGCCGTTTTACTTTAGCCCCAACCTTATTCACCCACGGCATCGCTGTCGTTCGATTTATCCGGCCTGTGGTGCTCAAGCCAGATCGGCCCCACCGGTACAGGCAAACCCGTCGACGCTTCGGCGGCAACGCGCACCTTGCTCCAGTCCACCGTAAAATCCCGGCGTTCACCCAGCGTTCTCGCTATGGCCGCTCGCAACTGTTGTACACGCTCGTCTACCGTGATCGGCAGGTCGCCCAAGGGGTTGTGTGACTCCACATAGAGCGTATTCCCCATCCAGCCGGCCTTCACCGGCTGATAGACAATCTCCACCTGGCTGCCTACCGGCACCTGTTCGTAGAGGTACTCGACGTCTTCCGGATACATGCGCACACAGCCAGCGGTAACCGGCATACCGATACCAAGCTCCCGATTGGTGCCGTGAATCAGGTACGCGGGGAGGTTCAGGTACAGCGCGCGCGTGCCCAGTGGATTATCCGGCCCCGGTGGCACTACCGCCGCCACCGGTGTACCACGTTCTGCACGATCCTTGCGAATCGTCTCCGTGGGATACCAGGTGGGGTTTTGAGCCTTGCGCGTCACGCGCGCCGTGGCCAGAGGGGTTTCACGCCCGCCGCGGCCTATACTGATCGCGTAGACGCCCACGCGCGCGGGCTGCTCGGCCACTGCAGGCTCGTAATGATAGAGCCGCATCTCTGCTGTATTGATAACAATCCCCTGGCGCGGAGCCTCGGGCAGAATGTGCCAGGTAGGCAATAACACCTGGGTCCCCTCGCCTGGCAGCCAGGCATCGACACCCGGGTTGGCAGCACGGATGGCACCGTAGCCCGTACGGTAGCGCCGGCCAATCAGGACGAGGGTATCTTCTTCGGCTGCCGTGGTTGTGACCAGGCCACCCACCAGGTGGTCCTCGGGCTCCGGAATCAGGTAGAAACCGCTGGCGGCGGCCTCCGGGGCGGCGACGCCAGCTTGCGCAAAACCGCCTAGAACCAGTGCCGCAACCGAGACACGCAGAAAATCAGAAAAGCACTTCATGAGCAAACCGGCCATCCAGCCAAAACAGGGCAGCATCATACGCGCTGCCCTGCCCGGAGCAAATAGCCGGTTGAGCTACTCGAAGTGTTCGCCGGCGGCCAGTTTCTGCTGCACGATCGCCGGGGCGAGGAAGCGCTCGCCGTAGTGCTCAGCCAGCACCGCACAGCGCGCCGCGAAACGCTCCAGCCCGTAGGTATTGACGAACTGGATAAGCCCGCCGGTCCAGGGCGGCGCGCCGATGCCCATGATGGAACCGATATTGCCGTCATCCACGGTGCGCAGAACCCCGCTCTCCAGGCAACGCAGTGCCTCGATAACCTGACGAAACAGCAAACGATCCCGCATATCCGCTTCCGGCACGCTCGCTTGTGGCTGGTAGTAGAGCTCCAGCAGACCGGGCCAAATCGTCTTGCTGCCGTCTTCCGCGTAGTCGTAGAAGCCTCCGCCGTGGTGACGCCCACCGCGGCCATGCTCACCCACCAGTGTGTTGATCACACCGCGCGTGATGGTGCCGTCGCCAAATTTGTCCAGCACACCCATTTCTGCCCAGGTTTCCTGTGCCTTGCGTGTCAATTCCAGGCTGACTTCGTCATACACCGCCAGCGGGCCGACGGGCATACCGATGGCCTTGCCCATGTTCTCCACCTGCACCGGATGCAGCCCTTCGGCCACCAGGCGCACCCCTTCATCGAGATAGGTGCCAAAGGTGCGGGAGGTGAAAAAGCCCAACGAGTCGTTGACCACAATCGGCGTCTTGCGGATCTGCCGTGCAAAATCGTAGGCCTTGGCAAGTGTCTCGTCGCTCGTTTCAGCCCCGCAGATAATCTCCACCAGGGGCATTTTATCCACCGGTGAAAAGAAATGGATACCGATGAAATTGGCCGGGTTCGCGCTCGCTTCAGCCAGCTGCGTAATCGGCAGGGACGATGTGTTAGACCCCCATACGCCGTCGGCTGCGAGCTGCCCTTCCAGCTCGCGGGTAATCTTGTGTTTCAGGCTCATGTTCTCGAAGACCGCTTCCACGATCAGGTCGCAGCCTGCAAGGTCGTCATTGCTGACGGTCGGCAATATCAGGTCGAGGATTGCCTGTTTTTTGTCTTCCGTGAGCTTGCCGCGCTGTACGCGCTTGTCCAGCAGACGCTCGCTATACGCCTTGCCGCGGCTGGCGGCATCTTCACTGACGTCCTTGAGCACCACGTTGATACCCGCCATGGCCGCCACGTAGGCGATACCCTGCCCCATCATGCCTGCGCCCAGTACGCCCAGCTTCTTGATCTGCTGGGGGGGCACGCCCTGCGGCCGGCTACCGCCACGGTTGACCCGGTTCATGGCAAAGAAGAACGTGGAGATCATGTTCTTGGCCACCGGCGTCATTGCCAAATAGGTTAAACCACGTGACTCCACCCGCTGCGCCGTATCAAAGTCCAGACGCAATGCCTCCACCGCGCAATCGAGAATCACCTCAGGAGCCGGCAACAGGCCACGGGTTTTTTTACGCAGCATGGCAGGAGCCAGGGTAATGAGTTGCGCGATTTGCGGGCTGGAGGCGTTGCCGCCCGGGATTCGGAAGCCCTTGCGGTCCCAGGGCTGCAGCGCGGCCTCTGCACTGTCCTGTTGTGCGGCTATCCACGCCTTCGCAGCGGGGACGAGCGCCTCGCGACTATCCACCAGCTCATCCACCAGGCCCGCTTTCAGCCCCGCCGCCGGGTCAATGCGCGTACCTTCCAGCAAGTAGGGCAACGCCTTCTCCAGACCCAGCAGGTTGACCATACGCACCACACCGCCCCCGCCCGGCAGCAGGCCCAGGCTCACCTCGGGCAGACCCAGCTGCACGCTGCGGTCGTTCAACGCGACACGGTGGTTACAGGCGAGCGACAGTTCAAAGCCACCACCCAGTGCTGCGCCATTGATCGCAGCGACAACCGGCACCGGCAGGCGCTCGAGGCGGCGCAAGCCCGACTTGACGCGCTCACCCTCTGCCATGAACTCGGCCTCGTCACCAGGCTTTGCGGCCAGCAGGTCGTTGAGGTCACCACCGGCAAAGAACACCTTCTTGGCCGACGCAATCACCACGCCGGTCAGCCCGCTTTCCGCTTCCAGTTTCTGCAGTGTCTCATCCATCGCCACGCGGTACTCTTCGTTCATCGCGTTGACCGGTCCGGTCATGTCCATGGTGACTGTTACAATGCCGTCAGCATCTTTCTCGTATTTGAATACACTCATTGTCTTTCGATCCTTTTCCTGTTCGCCGCGGGCTTAGATACGTTCAATAATGGTGGAGATACCCATGCCACCGCCCACGCAGAGCGACAGCATCCCGCGCTTGAGGCCGCGCCGTTCCAGCTCGTCCAGCACGATGCTCACCAGCATGCCGCCCGTCGCACCCAGAGGATGCCCCATGGCGATCGCGCCGCCGTTTACATTGGTAATGCTGTGATCAATACCCAGGTCCTTCATGTAGCGCAGTGCCACCGAAGCGAAGGCTTCATTGATTTCCCACAGGTCGATATCTGATGTCTGCAGCCCTGCCTTGCGCAAGCACTTCTCCGCAGCAGGTCCGGGCCCTGTGAGCATGATGATGGGGTCGGTGGAGAGTACCGCGGTTGCCACGATACGCCCGCGTGGCGTCAACCCGAGGTCTTTACCCGCCCGTTCACTGCCGATAAGTACCGCACTGCTGCCATCCACGATGCCTGACGAGTTGCCCGGGGTGTGTACGTGGTTCACCCGGTCCAGCTTGGTGTATTTGGCAAGAATGACATCGTCGAAGCCCATCTGCCCCGGCATCGCAAATGATGCCTTGAGCCCGGCGAGGCCTTCCAGCGTGGTATTGGGCTTGATAAAGTCGTCTCGCTCCAGGATGGTCAGCCCATTGCGATCCCGCACCGGCACCACAGAACGATCGAAGTAGCCGTTGTCACGCGCATGGGTAGCACGGCGCTGCGATTCCAGGGCAAAGGCATCGACATCCTCACGGCTCCACCCCTCGAGGGTGGCAATGGTATCCGCACCGATACCCTGCGGCACAAAACCACTTTTAAGGCTGAAGGCCGGGTCGCCGCCCATCGGGCCGCCGTTGCTACCCATGGGCACACGGGACATGCATTCGATGCCGCCGGCAACCACCAGGTCTTCCCACCCGGAGGCGACCTTCTGGGCAGCGATATTCACCGCCTCCAGGCCTGACGCACAGAACCGGTCCAGCTGCACCCCGGCGACTGACTCGTCCCAGTCGGCGTTCTGCACAATCATTTTCGCGATGTCGGACCCCTGCTCACCCACCGGCGTCACGCAGCCCATCACCACATCATCCACATATGCAGTATCCAGGTCGTGACGGGCCTGCAACTCACGCAGCAGTCCGGCACCGAGGTCCACCGGTTTGACTTCATTGAGGCTGCCGCCCGTCTTGCCCTTGCTGCGGGGTGTGCGCAGCGCATCGAAAATATAGGCCGTGTGTGTCATGGGACTCCTCATCTAAGGGTTGTGCATATTCAGTCAGCGCACATAGTGAAAGTTGCCTGGCTTGGTGGCAATGACGTCAGCTACTAAAAAAATTGACCTGAGGTGACACGTCACCCGGCGAATCGCGGATTAACCCGCCGGGCGATAACACTGCGCAGTCAGAGGGACGCTCAGAATTCGAACCGATTCACCTTGTCACCCGGTGTCACCTGCCCCTGCAGACCGACCGGGTCCTGGTTCATCAGCGCTTCGAGCGCCGCCCTGTCATCCCGCGGGGTGTTGGCGAGAAAGCGCCGACCGTCCTCCATGCGCCCGAGCACGATGCCGCGGCTGGGCATCGCCTTGTCAAATGCGACCGCACAAGCCTCAATCGTGCCGCGACCCCGTGGCTCGTTGTCTACCTCCAGCCGCGGGGATGCATCTATCGTGGTCTGCAAGTCCGGACGCACCAACGCCCAGGGCTGGGTGCCTGCCTCGCGGGAATAAACGCCAACCGCATGCTTGGTGAGGTAATTGCCGTTGGCGGTGACCACGGCGTGTGAGCCCTTCTCCGCCTGCAGCTGCGCGACAACCTCGGCAATCGCGTGTAGCGAGTAGTTATTGCCGGGGCCACCAAACAGGGTCAGGCCACCCGTTACCGTTACGCCGCGCGGGTCATCCAGGGCAAGACCGAGGGCGTTACAGGCCACCTGCACAGCCGAGGGGAAGCAACTGTAGAGATCAAACAGATCGATGGATGCGAGCGACAGCCCGGCTTGCTCCAGGGCGCTGCGCGCGCACGCTGCCAGCGCGGGAGATTCGTGGAGCACGGGGCGCTCACTGAAGTTCCAGATATCGCAGGCGGCCGCCCCACCGCGCAGAAAGATCCAGCGCGCGGGGTCAACCTTGAGCCGGCGCGCCTCACCCACGGTCGTCATCACAACCGCCGCTGCCATATCGACTGCCAGAATGGCGTTCATGCACTTGGTATAGGGCCAGGTGATCATGCGATTGCCGCCACTCGTGTCGATGGCATCCTCGGCGGAGAGGACTTCCTGACGCCATGCCAGCGGGTTGGCTGCGGCCACCTTGCTCATGCGACTCACCAGGCCACCCAGCCGCTGCATGTGTGCGTCCTGATCCAAACCGGCCGCGTGGCGCAAGGCGCTCTCAAACAGCGGGTACGTGCGGATGGGCTCCACCAGACCGTGTGCCCATTCGCTGTCGCTGCAGGCAGCGCGGTTATCGCCCAGCTGCACAGACGTGTGACGCCCACCCTGTTGCCAGTGACTGATGTCAGCACCGGAAGACAGGGCACCGAACAAGGTGTACATCAGCTCTGCACCGCTGATAAGTACCGCTTTCGACTCCCCCGCAACCAGGCGATCCGCAAAGTAATTCACCAGCAGCTGCGGTGTGTTGCCACCCACGTCGGCGGCAAACGTTTTGGCCTCAACACCGAGACGCTGGCACAGCGCATCGCTGGCATGCGGGGGCAGCATGCTGGCCAGGTCGGGCACCTGAGCCGCCAGAAAGGGCACGGTTGCCACGGTATCAATAGCATCGCGCAATCCGGGAGCATCCGCGTCCGCGAGTGCTGCACGCGACACGCTTTCCAGCGCATCGACCAGGCTGCGTGCCGGGTCCCTGTCACGCCAGGTATGCTGGGCCTGGGCAATCAGTATCGGTTGATCGTCATTCATGTGGTCTCTTTAGCCTTTTGGCATGTCGGGGGAGTCAGGCATCTGCGTTGCCCTGTGGTGCGGCAGCGGCGAAGGCCGGCAACTGTTCAAGGTAATCTGCGATAGCGACCAGCTTCGGGTACGGCGCGAGATCCTGCTGGAAACGCCGCGCGTTGTACATCTGCGGGACCAGACACACATCAGCCAGCGTGAGCCGCTCGCCAAAGCAGTACTGAACGCCGGTGACCTGCTGTTCCAGGGCGCCGAAGCCCTGCGCGATCCAGTGGTGATACCAGCCCAGCTTGTCCGCTTCACTAACGCCCAGTTCGTCCACCAGATACCGCTGCACACGCAGGTTGTTCAGCGGGTGAATGTCGCAGGCGATGGACTGCATCATGGCGCGCACACGGCAGCGCTCGACGGGATCTCGCGGCAACAGGGGTGGCTCTGGCCGCGTTTCCTCCAACCACTCCAGAATGGCGATGGATTGGGTCAACAACGGCCCTTGTCCGGCTGCAAGCGCGGGCACCAGGCCCTGCGGGTTCTGCTGCAGATACTCGTCTGATGACTGCGCGTTTGCTACCAGGTCGACGGGAATGGCCGTGTAGTCAACGCCTTTCAGGTGCAGCGCAATGCGCACCCGGAAAGCGGCGGACGACCGCCAGTAATCATATAGCCGCACAGACGCCATGGTCGAGCGGGCCTCAGGCCAGCACCTCGGCAAGGAAGTCGTTCAGGGCCTGCGCCGAGCGACGGTCGGCATCGGCGTTGTACACGGCGCCAAACCCGGGGTCGTTCGCTGCCGGATTGGTGAAGGCATGCAGCGTGTTGCCATAGGCATGGATCTGCCAATCGGCGCCCGCGGCGGTCAGCTCGGCGGCCAGGGCCAGCACACTTTCCGGTGGCACCATGGGGTCGTCGTAACCGTGCAGACACAGCACTTTGGCACTAATACTGGCCCCGGCACTGGTTTCCGGTGCATTGAACAGCCCGTGGAAGCTGACCACACCGCGCACGTCCGCGCCGCTGCGAGCGAGGTCCAGCACGGTGAGCCCGCCAAAACAGTAGCCCATCGCGGCCAGGCGTGTTGCATCGACTTCAGGTTGCTCACCCAGCACCGCCACGGCCTTGTTTACCAGTGCCTGTAACAGCGCCCGATCAGCCAACAGGGGGCCGATCAGGGCCTGGCACTCCTCAGTGCCCTCGCCGTAGACGCCGCGGCCAAACATATCCAGAGCAAAACCCACGTAGCCGGCCTTGGCCAGTGCCACAGCCTTGTCCTGCTCAAAAGCGCCGCGCCCGGCCCAAGTGTGAGCCACCGCAACGCCGGGGCGGGGCTGTGTTGCACTATCGTCCCAGGCCAGAAAGCCCTCGTAGGTGACGCCGGCATGGGAATACTCGATCAAACGGGTCTGTATGGACATGCTGTTCCCTCGTTCCAAAAACCCCTAGCCTAGACGATGCCGCCGGCTCAGGAAAGCCCCGGCACCACACGCAGACAGGGCGCATCACCCTGTGTCACCAGACCGTGGATTTCGATACCGGCGTTGGCGCGAAACAGGTCGCAGAGAAAAATTGCAATCTCCTCCGAAATCCTCTGGCCCGGCACCAATACAGGAATACCCGGAGGATACGGCACTACCTGGTCGGCACTGACAGCGCCCACCACTGCCGGGTTGACGCCCTGCTCCACCCCCTGCAAGGGCACCAGCACCGCAGGCGCAAAATAGGCCTCCCGCGGCAGACAGGCGAAGTCGCTCAGCGCCGGCAACCCTGTGCCCTGGCGCCGCGGCGAGCTGGCGTCTGCCTGTCCCGGCGCCGCGCGCGCCAGTGCCTGCAGTGCGTTGAGCAAGCGCAACACCTTGCTTTCGGTGGAACCCAGGGTGACCAGAATACTCAGGGTATTGTGCGTCACCTTTTCGATCTGAATGCCGTAGTCTTCAAATAACAACAGCTGTAGCTGACGCGCGGAATACCCCGACGCCGACACATCCACGCTGAGTTTGAGCGGATCCAGCCGTATCGCGTCGTCGCGCAATGCATGCGGCAGCATGTCATCGAGGGTCAAGACTCGAAACACTCCCGTTCGATCAATACCCTCGCGCAGCTGTATCGCGATCCTGAAGCAGCCCTGCAGGCGCGCAAAGCCCTCAAGACTCATTTGTTTCCGCGCCACGTCAAGACTGGCGATCATCGCGTACTGCGGACTGGTTGAGGTATGCATGTTGAGATTTTCCCGGAACCGGTGCAGGTCAAAATCCGGGTCGGTGACGTGAATCATGCTCGCCTGGGAAAACGCGGACAGCATCTTGTGCGTACTCTGAGTCACGTAGTCTGCGCCGCAATCGAGTGCACAGGGATGCAGTTCGGGATGGAAGCGACCGTGCGCATACCAGGCTTCATCCACCAACACCTTGATGCCTGCAGCATGCGCATGGCGAACGATCGGCGCCAGATCATAGCGAAAGCCGTCATATGTGCAGCTCGTCAGCACCAGTAGCTGCGCATCCGGATTTGCGTCAATCGCCGCAATCACCTCCTGCTGTGGCACGGGGCCGTAAAATCCGAAGCGTGTATTCATGGAGGCAGGCAGATAGACGGGCTCGACGCCGAACAGAACCACCGCGTGATGCACCGATTTGTGACAGGCCTGATCCAGGATCACTTTGCCACCGGCACCGGCAAGCTGCTGCAGGATGACCTTGTTCGCGGTGGACGTACCATTGGTGACGAAAAACGTATGGCGTGCGCCGAAGGCTTGCGCAGCGAGTGCCTGTGCTTCCTGAATGACGCTGTGGGGTTCCAGCAGTGAATCGAGCGTCTGCACCGACACGGACAGATCGGTATTGAATATATGCTCGCCCATGAGTTCGTAGAAATCCGCCACCCAGGGGCTGTCACGCAGGCTGTCGCCCCCGGAATGACCGGGGGTGTGCCAGGCATCCTTGGCGCTGTAAACGTAGTCGCGCAGGGTGTCGGCAAAAGGGGTACGCGACCGACGCTGCAGGGCACTTACCAGCTGACGGAAGAGCTGCGAGGGCCGGGTGTCCTCCCTGTGCAACAACTCCACCGCGACGGCATCGGGGACCGTATCCCCATTTGGCATCAGAAACAGGTCCAGCTCCGGGCGCAGCCGGGCAAGAATCGGCAATACCGAGGCGGCATCCGGCAGCGTGCTGGCGTCCACCACCACTGCCTGCAACAGGCCATCCTCGCCTGCCGCACGCAGCATATCTGCACCCGTTTTCAGCGCGCGGAAGTGAAAACCCCTGTGCAGAGCCCGCTGTTCCAGTGCCGCGCAACGGGTCAACTCATCCACCCAGCGAGCCGCAAACACAGGGTCGCCACTGACGATCGCAACGTGCACCTGAGGTTCTCGCATCGCGGGTGTCCTGTGTTGGTCGCTCAGCTCGCCGGGGTCTGGTATGCCAGTGGGTCAAGCCGGTGCATCTCGGCTTCTATCCAGCGCTCCACCTCGTCCATGAGTTCTCCCGGGTCCCTGTCCAGCGCGGAAACCGGCGTGCCGATCGACACATCAATGACGCCGGGGATAAACAGGAATGTGCGTCGTGGCCAGCAGCGCCCGGAGGTCACGGCAACGGGAATAACGCTGGCGCCGGTGGCAACGGCAAGACGGGTGGCGCCGCTCTTGTACTGCCCCTTGCTGCCACGCGCCGTGCGCGTGCCTTCGGGAAACATGATGACCCACTTGCCACGGTCCATCAGCTCCCTGCCCTGAGCGGCCACGCGGGTCCAGGCTTCAGAACGCTTGCTGCGATCGATATGCACCATCTTGAGCCGCGCGAGACACCAGCCAAAGATGGGAATGTACAGAAGCTCTTTCTTGAAAACATACGCCAACGGATGCGGCGTCATGCTCGGGAAGAAAAAGGTCTCCCAGGTCGACTGGTGCTTGGGGCACAGTACGATGCGGCGCATGTCATCCGGCGCCGGCAGGTTCTCCATGCCGTGAATACGATACTGTACACCGGCGATGAGCCGCGCCGCTTCCACCACGCCGCGCAGCCACGGGACGGCAAACCACCACCAAAGCCGGGTATCGTTGAGAAACAGCGACATCACCACCAAAGCCAAGCCAACCGGAATGACCGTCACCACCATCCACAGGAAAACCAGCAGAGAGCGCACCACTTTCACAGGTCGCCGCCCTCTGTCACGGGAACACCCGCGCTGGTGAGGAACTCCGCGATATTGGCGAAGGCCTCTTCCGCCTCCTCCAGCTCCGGCGTGAACATTTGCCACACGTGCACCATGTGCGGCCAGGTCTGCAGCACCACCGGCGACCCTGCCTCCTCTGCACGGGCCGCATAGCGGCGGGAGTCGTCGAGCAGCATTTCCTGCTCACTCACCTGCAGCAGGGTGGGAGGCAGGCCGGCCAGATTGCCGCGCAGCGGAGACACATCCGGGTGCGAGGGTGGCAGCCGATTGGTAAACCAGGTACCCCACAGGAGCAGCAGCGCCGGCACCCTCGCCATCCAGCTGAACATCGGGCCCAGCATCGGGTCGGTCGCCAGATTAGTACGCAGACTGCCGCCGCTCATGGTTACATCCGTCGACGGCGAAAAGCCGATAGCCGCATCGGCCTGGCGCAGACCTTCGTCGCGAATCCAGGCAATCAAGCCGAGGGTGAGGCTACCCCCCGCGGAATCTCCGGCCACCATGCCATAGTCCAGAGGCGTCGGGCCATCGGGGCCATTTTCCAACAGCCAGCGCCAGGCGTTGCGGCAGTCATGAATGCCATCTATGCGCCTGTTTTCCGGAAGCAGACGGTAGTCCAGTGAAAACACCGCCGCGCCGGTCAGGCGAGCCAGACGGTCCGTAATTGCCCTGTGACTGAGCGGGCTACCGGCAATCCACGCGCCGCCGTGTATGTACAGCAGGCGACGCCTGGCATCGTGTCCCGGCGCCAGGACCCACTCGCCGCGCACGTTCGCCGCACTGACAGGCACAAAACTGCAGGTAAAATCACGGCCGGCGCTCAGGCCATCCATCAGGCTGCGCATGTGCACAAGCTGTGCACGCCCGCGCTGCTTCGCCTGCCCTGCCGGTAGCAGCTCACGCAGGCGCTGCAAGACGTCCGCATGCCCCGAGCTGGGCGGCGATGTCGGTGCAGGCAGTGCAGGCCCGTCAAAACGCGACATGTCAGCGCCGCGCAAATAGAGCAGGCTGAACAGCACGAGTGCCAGCACCACAACAATAAACCAGACCATGTGAACCTCCCGGAGCGATGAGGCCTGCATTAAACCAGAAGGCCTGTGGAGTACACAACGCAGAGCTTTGCCGGCTAAAACGCGGCTCAAACCCCTGTCCGAACCTTGGCCTGTGGAGCGCCAAGCGCTAAGCTGCAGTTTTTTCAGCAGTGAAGTCCCTGGTATTTATGAATAGCGGGCAAAACGCAGAGGGGCCTGGTGCCCTACCATCGGACCCCGCTAAGGTGTCCGATGGCAGTGCAGAGAGCATGCTGCGGGGCGTGCTGGCCTCGGGCGGCGCACTTCTGCTTGCCGCTCTCGCGCTGTGGGCGCTATTGCCGCAACTGGATGCCGGGCATGGCGCTGCGGTATCTGGCACAGCTGCCAGCCGCGTATTTGCGGGAAGCGATTTTCGGGCCGAGCGGGGCGACGGCGCCTATATCGACGGTAACACCCAGATCATTGGCCAGCTGACCGGCGGCGAGGCGGTGTTTGCCGTTGAGGCGCGGCTGCCACTGGAACGCTATCCCCACATTCGGCTCGACGCGGTGGGGGGCAACCCATCGCTGCGCTATTTCCTTTTCTGGCGCACACAGGAGCAGCCCGGGCAACAGTTTTACGCACCCCTTGAGGCGGCGGGCAATGGTGTGAGCTGGCACCGGATGTCCACCTCGGAGCTCTGGCGAGGTACGACAACACACGTGGCATTGGGCGCATTCAGTGCCGATGCAGCCACCCCGGTCGCATTGCGCGCACTTGCCTTTCATCCGGATTCCCGCACGGCGAACCTGGGGACGGCCTGGTCGCACTGGCATGCAGGTGGCAGCTGGCCGGCTTTCGCCATCAATCGCTACCTTGGCGCTCCCCTGGGTAGCGATCATTCCCCAGCGCGACTCATCGGCCTCTGGGCGGCACTGGCACTGACGCTTGTTGCACTTTGGGCGGCCTGGCAGCGGCCGGGGTCCCGCGCTCTGCTGGCCGCAGGATTGCTCGCCATATTTTTGCCCTGGTTGTTATTGGATCGTTTGTGGCAGGCACAACTCGATCGGCAGTCCCGCCTCACTGGCGAAGCCTTCGCAGGTAAAACACAGGCCGAGAAACATGCTGCGAGTCGCCACGCAGAGCTATACGATTACGCCGGGCACATACAGGGTCGACTGCACTCGCAGGATGCGCGGGTGTTCCTCTTGAACGCGGCGGCGGGTCACAATTTTGATCGCTTGCGCCTGCAGTTCCACATGCTTCCGGCCAACACCTACAACTACGGTGGCGAGCTGCTGCCACCCGGTCAAATGCGCCGCGGCGACTACGTGCTGACGCTGGGCGCAATGCCGCAGATCCAGTACGTGCCGCAACAGAAAATACTCAGCGATGGTCACCACGCCTATCGGGCGCGCCTGGTGGACTCACATGCCAGAGGCAATCTGTATCTGCTATCCGGCTACCTGGGGGTACCGACCACACCATGACGACGATTCCCGAACTTGACACGACAGGACTCATGCTCGCCTTGGCCCTGCCCTGGCTGGCCGGCGTGGTCGCCGTGCGCGCCTTGCTCGGGCCACTCCGGGTCACACTGTTGCTGGGGCATGGATTCATGGTCGGGCAGCTGCTCATCATTCTGCTTCTGCTCGCATGGGACCTCCTCGGTCTGAGATTGGCGTTCGCACCTCTCGCCTGGGTCCTGGCTGCGCTGACCGCACTATTGGTACTGGCGTGGAGACGGAACACACCATCGTCAGGGTCAGAATTGACAGTGGGCTGGCGTGATGCACTGTGGCTGCTGCCACTCCTGGCTTTCCTCGCTGAACGCGGTTTGAGCCTCGCCAGCGAAGTGACAATGCGGCCGCTGTTCGCATGGGATGCGTGGATGAACTGGGCGCCGCGTGCGGTGGTCTGGTTCCATCAGGGCACACTGGCCACCTTTGTGATGCCCGAGCAATGGTTGGCCGCCACGGCAGACCCCGCGCCCTACACCCTGGGCAATCCGCGGGCCAATGTCTATCCGCCCGGCGTGCCCTTGCTGTTGCTCTGGCCCATGCTGGGTGGCGGCACCTACGACCACAACCTCCTGTACCTGCCCTGGCTGCTGCTACCAGCCGCAGCGGGGCTCGCGCTCTGGGGACACCTGCGCCAACTGTGTTTGCCTCGAGCCGTCTGTGCGCTCGCCGTCTTTGCACTGCTTAGCCAGCCCCTGGCCAACACCCACACAGCGCTACCCGGGTACGCGGACCTCTGGCTTGCAGTGGC
>Ga0181372_1000057_pt1 | contig 29113 bp, 22 predicted proteins | sample LowvirmetaG_5_FD_130161 | JGI IMG/M metagenome (GOLD analysis project Ga0181372, IMG submission 130161) | Marine viral communities from the Subarctic Pacific Ocean - Lowphox_08 viral metaG | ecosystem: Environmental > Aquatic > Marine > Oceanic | place: Subarctic Pacific Ocean | collected...
CGATCCGCCATTCCTGCTCTTCCTCAAAAGCCGGGTGTTTGAGAACAGCCGAAATACGCAGAAGGTCACCTTCGATACTCTGGAATAACGCCATCCAGCGCTCGTTTTCTGACTCTGCTCTGTCGTCAGTTGGCGTTTGCCCCGCAAGCGTCTCAAGCGTCTCAAGCGTATCGATAATCTCATTGATCATTCTCGCCTGTAGTGCCGGCTCATAGATACACTGGCCCACCTCAAAGCCCTGGCGCAGCGCACAGTCCAGAATATGCGCTGGATCGAAGCCGAGGCTGACACCCTTGCCATGCACACTGTAACCACGCCACTGACTCAACAAATTGCCGTTGCCCCGAAACGATGCGCAGAACAGCATTGGGCCACTCACCACACTGTGCGTCAGCCAGTCGAGGAAGGTGGTCAGCAGCGCCGGATTATCCACCCCTGAGAGAATACGACGGGTGACGTGGTCACTGAGCAAATCCAGTGTATGACGCAATTCCGTGGAATCGTTCATGTAGCGTATATCGCTACAGCGCAGTTCCGCCGCACCCACAATGCCCAACAACCCACTGAGCGTGGTGTAGTGGTACAGCGTTTCCTGCGGCGCATCCGCAAACAGACGCTGCGATATCAGGTCGAACACGCGGCACGGCTCCTGGTCTGCACTGTCATTGCCACACTACGCGCCTGGTATGGCGGTTAAAGCAGCGCTTCAAAGTGATCGGTAAGTACGCAATCCCGGCGTCGCGCATCGTACTCACGCAGGGGCTCCACATCCTCCGCGCGAATCACCTGCTTGACTACGGCCTCTTGTAGCGCTTCATCCAGCGTGCCCGCCTCCAGCTCGCCTTTGCTCCACGCCTTCTGCAGGGCCACAAAGGGCTTCTCTACCGCCAACAGCATCTGGTAGGTACTTTCCACTCGACCCACCGCGTCCTCGGGATCGACACTGAGATAGACCCGCTCGGACAACGTGCCGCGTACGGGGTTCGGGGCCATGATCAGGTCGCCGAGGTCGCGCACCATGGCGTCATTCGGTGCTGGATAGATACGTCCCAGCGGCAGGCACAGCGCACGCAACGCAAGCCCCAGCGCACGCGGCTGGAAGTTCGCGCAATACGCAATCAATGCTTCCTGGGCGAGATGCAGCGAGCGTTGTAGCGCATACGCCGCGTGCGCATCCGCCTCCTTGCTGCGGGGCTGTGTGGCATGAAACTTCAACAGACTGCTGGCAATCAGCAACTGGCTGTGCAGGTCGCCGAGGCGGGCCGAGAGCAATTCGCGCCGTTTCAGGTCACCGCCCAGCACACCCAGTGCCACATCGGCGCAGATCGCCAGCGCGGCGCTGAGATGGTTTATACGCTGGTACCAACGCTTGCTGAAATCATCGGCGCCTGCGGGGACTCCACTGAAATGCGCGCCGCTGAGGCCCAGCATGAGGAGCCGTGCAAAATTGCTGCCCGCATGCCCGAGATGACTCATCAACAGCGGTTCAAACGCGCGCAGCCCCTCGTGCTCCTCTTTCGCCTCAAGCGTCTGCATCTCGTCGAACAGATACGGGTGGCAACGCATGGCTCCCTGACCAAAAATCATCAGTGACCGTGTGAGGATATTGGCACCCTCTACCGTGATCGCCACCGGCAGCGCGTGATAGCCCGCCGCAAGGAAGTTGCGTGGGCCAAGCTGTATACCGCGGCCGCCCACCACATCCATGCCGTGGTTGACCAACGTGCGCATGAGCTCCGTTGCGTGGTACTTGGCCATCGCGGTCATCACCGAGGGCGTGCCGTCTTCCAGGGAACGGGTGATCAGTTCACGCAGCGCCTCCAACGTGTAGGCACCCGAGGCAATCTCGGCGGTGGCTTCCTGTACACCTTCGAACTTGCCAACTTCCATGTTGAACTGACGGCGGATTCGCGCGTATGCACCTACCATCAGGTAGCACATCGCACCACTCGCCGTGGACAGTGCCGGCAGGGAAACACCGCGACCGGCGCCCAGGCACTCGATGAGCATCCGCCAGCCCTTGCCTGCCATCGCGGGTCCGCCGATGATCCAGTCGACGGGAATGAACACGTCCTGTCCCTGGATGGGCCCGTTCATGAAGGGCGCGCCCGGGTTGTGCCGGCGGCCGATTTCCACACCCGGATGCGTCGCCGGCAACAGGGCACAGGTGATGCCGTAATCGGTTTTTTCCGGATCTCCCAGCAGGCCTTCCGGGTCCTCCAGTTTGAACGCCAGCCCGACTACCGTGGCCACGGGTGCGAGCGTGATCCAGCGTTTGTGGAAGTTGAGGCGAAGGCCAATAACCTCCTCACCCTCGAAATCCCCCTTGCAGACCACGCCGAGGTCGGGAATTGCTCCGGCATCAGAACCGACTTCAGGGCCCGTAAGACCAAAACAGGGTAACTCGCTGCCATCGGCGAGCCCGGGTAACCAGCGCTGCTTCTGCGCCTCGGTACCGTATTTGACCAGCAACTCACCCGGACCGAGTGAATTGGGCACCATCGCCGTGACCGCCGCGGTTATCGAACGGCTGGCAAGCTTGCCCATGATTCGGCTCTGCGCGTAGGGGCTGAAATCACGACCGCCAAACTCCTCGGGGATAATAAGCCCAAAGAAACCCTTCTCGCGCAGATAGGTCCATACTTCCGGCGAGAGATCCTGACGCTGGTGCACATCCCACTCAGTGATCATGCTACACAGCGTATCGACTTCATTGTCCAGAAACGCCTGTTCACGCTCACTCAGCGCCGGGGGGTGCGTCGCGGCGAAGACCTGCCAATCCGGCTGGCCACTGAATAACGACTTGTCCCAACCGGTGGTACCAGCTTCCAGTGCTTCGCGTTCGGTACTGCTCATCGGCGGCATGGCCTTGCGCAGCAACGTGTAGACCGGCGCAACCAGGTATTCCCTGCGCCAGGACTCAACGTTCAGCACCAGCAGCACCGCAAGGGTGGGCAGGAATATAAGCCACATGCCACCCTCCCCCAAAGACAGGAGCAACGCGCCCAGACCGATCAACACAGACCCCGTCGCCAGTGACGGGCGCAGCAGCAACACGGTCATAACAAGCAGGATAAAGAGAACGATTGACAGCAACATGGCATGACACCTCGTGCAAGCGCACCGGGCCGGTGCGTGAAGAACAACCCATAACCACCATAAAGCATTCAGGCGACTGCGCACAATCACGGGCAGGGCGCCGCGGGAACACCCTGCCGACAGGCAAACTGGCCAGCCGCCGGTGAGAAACGCTATACTCAGCGCTTCGCTGGACCACCTCCAATAATAGCGCCCGCCTTTCCACGCTCGGCTGGCGACACAATGTATACAGTCTGGACGATGGCCAACTCATGAATTCTGAAAATTTCGGAGGCAACAACATGGCTTTTGAACTTCCCGCACTGCCCTACGAACGTGACGCGCTGGCGCCGCACATTTCCGCCGAAACCATCGACTACCACTACGGCAAGCATCACAACACCTATGTCGAAAAACTCAACGGCATGGTTCCCGGCACCGAGTTCGAAGGCAAGTCACTCGAAGAGGTGATCAAGACCAGCTCCGGCGGCGTGTTCAACAATGCGGCGCAAATCTGGAACCACAGCTTCTACTGGGAGTGCCTGAGCCCGAATGGTGGCGGTGAAGCCAACGGCGCAGTGGCCAAAGCGATCGAAGCCGCCTTTGGCTCCTTTGCCGACTTCAAGAAAGCCTTCACCGATGCCGCTGTCGGCAACTTCGGGTCCGGCTGGACCTGGCTGGTGAAGAACAGCGATGGCAGCGTTGCCATTGTGAACACCAGCAATGCGGAAACACCGCTCACCGACAGCAGTGTCACGCCGTTGCTCACCGTGGACGTGTGGGAACACGCATACTATATCGACTACCGCAACGCGCGCCCGAAATACATGGATGCCTTCTGGGCGCTGGTCAACTGGGACTTCGTGAACAAGAACCTGGCCTGACCCTACCGCCGCCGGTGCTCCCACCGGCGGCACTTCACCCCAGCGGCAATGCGGTGGTGGCTTTTATTTCTTCCATCACGAAGCTCGCAGACACATCGAACAGATCCGCTTCAATCAGGCGTTGATACAGGCGGTCGTAACCGGGCATGTCTGCGACGACCGCCTTCAACAGGTAGTCAAGCTGCCCACCCAGCCGATACACCTCGAGTATTCCTTCAACATCCTGCACGATCCGGTTAAACCGCTGCGCCCAGTCTGCATTGTGCTGGTTGGTGCGAAGGGTGATAAACACCGTGAGGCCCAACCCCACACTGGCCGGATCGAGCAGCGTAACCCGCTGGCGGATGACGCCCGCTTCCTCCAGTTTCTGCAACCGACGCCAGCACGCCGACTTGGAAAGCGCCACCCGCTCCGCCAGATCGCCCACCGACAACGCCGCATCCGCCTGCACCAGCCGCAGAAGCTGCCTGTCCTGATTATCGAGCACCAACATGTTGCGATTTCCCCGAAGCGAAACGATTAAGGCACTATAAAACATATACCCGGAACAATGTGCCTTATTTTACGGATTTATGCGCACAAATTCGGACAATGTGCCACGATGGCAAAGGTACACTGGACCCTTGAATCAGGCTCATTACCCCCATCGCGCAGGAGCAACCGCATGTCCTCTCTCATCGCCCGCATACGGGATGCCGTCATTGGCCGGCAGCAGCGCATAACCACCCCTTTCGGAGAGAAACCGCTGGTCTATGCGGACTACACCGCCTCAGGACGCAGCCTGGAGTTCATTGAGGACTATATCCGCGAGCAGGTCCTGCCGTTCTATGCAAATACGCACACGGAAACCGCCTACACCGGTGCGCGCACTACTGCGCTGCGCGAATCCGCGCGCAGCACAACTCGCGCAGCAGTCAACGCTGGTGTGAACGAAAAGGCCAACTCAAGCGGCTCGGGTGCCACAGCCGCAATCAACAAGATTATCGACATCATGAACCTGCGCCTGCCGGCCGATCTCGACCAGCGCTACCAGCTCGCGAGCGCCATTCCCGAAACGGAGCGACCAGTAGTCTTCATCGGCCCCTACGAACACCATTCCAACGAGCTCCCCTGGCGCGAAAGCCTGTGCACGGTTGCGGTGATTCCCCTCGATGCGCAGGGGGCTATTGATCAGCAGGCACTTGCGGCCGCACTGGAAAAACACGCGGCACGCAGGCACAAGATCGGCAGTTTTTCGGCGGCCTCGAATGTGACAGGTATCAAAAGTGATGTCAGCGGCATTACGCGCCTGCTCAAGCAACACGGCGCCCTGGCGTTCTGGGACTACGCCGCCGCGGGCCCCTATGTTGCCATCAACATGAATGGCGCCGACACGCTGGATGCGATATTTCTATCGCCGCACAAATTTGTCGGCGGACCGGGCACGCCCGGCGTATTGGTGGCCAAGGCTGCACTGTTCCAAAACCGCGTACCGGCACTGGTAGGAGGCGGGACAGTGAGCTGGGTAAATTCCACAGCGCATGTCTACGCAACGGATGTGGAGCGCCGGGAGGAAGGGGGAACCCCCGCCATTGTCGAATCCATTCGGGCGGGGCTGGTGTTTTCGCTCCAGCAAGCAGTGGGTACCAGCAACATTGCCGCACTCGAAGGAGAACTCGCGGACCGCGCACTGCAGCGCTTCAGCAAGTGTTCGAACCTGGAGGTGCTGGGACACCCCACCGCGGCCCGCCTGCCCATTTTTTCACTGCGTTTTCGCCACGGCGAGCGCGATCTGCACCATGGCTTCGTGGTCGCACTGCTCAATGACCTGTTTGGTATTCAGGTTCGTGGCGGCTGCTCCTGCGCGGGGCCCTACGCCCACACCCTGTTGGATATCGACCGTGACACAAGCGGCCACTTTGAGCAGGCCATTATTGCGGGCGACAGTCTGATGCGACCGGGCTGGGTGCGGGTGAACTTCAACTACTTTATTGGCGCAGAGGAATTCGACTACCTGCTCCGCGCCATCGAACTCGTCGCCGAGCATGGGTGGCGCATGCTGCCCAGCTACGCGTGGGATGCCGCACACGGTGTGTGGCGACATCGCCGAGGGCACAAGACGCCGATGCCGTCACTTGCCACACCTGGCTGGCTGGAGCAGGCTGATACCCCCGAGGACCGCCCCACTGCACTGCCGCTGGGCCCACAACTTTTACAGGCTGAAAGAATGTTGCAGCAGGAACCTGGAAACACACAGGCCTGCCCACTCCAACTGACCCCGCAAAACGAAGCGTTGCGCTGGTTCGTGTTGCCACAGGAAGTGACCAGCGGACCAGCAAGCGTACCTGCTTGACGATAGTGAACACGCCCCCTGCTCTCTCCGGGGCGGGGCGTGAAGCGCCGGCGTCTGCTACACTCGGTTCACCTTGTTCACAGCAGGTTCCCGTATGCCGCCGGACGTAACACTGTGCATTACCCCAAGGGAGCGTTTCAGCTGCGCTGTTGCCTCCCTTGAGGACATCATACGCAATACCAGCACGGGCTACGCATTGGTGTATATCGACGCAAAATCGCCCGCATCCATTGCGCGCGAGCTCAAACAACTCTGCACTGAACACGGTTTCACCTACGTCCGGCACGATCATTACCTCGCGCCCAACCAGGCCCGCAACATGGCGCTGGAACACTGCACCACTCGCTACGCCGTATTCGCCGACAACGACCTGTTCGTGACGCAGGGGTGGCTGGAAGGCCTGCTTGACTGCGCTCGCAGCACCGGCGCATGGGCAGTAAGCCCGGTTATCCTTGAAGGGGGGACCACGCCACAGGTGATCCATATGGCTGGCGGTGAGCTGAGCGAGCATCGCGCCGACGGCTACAATGCAGTACATCAGTCGCACCGCTACATGCTGCATGCCCTGCGCACCGTACGCAGCGAACTGGTGCGCGAAGCCGTGGGCATGTTTGAGTTTCATTGCGTGTTGTTAGACAGGCAAGCCTTCGCGGAAACCTGCTTCCTTGACGAGGCATTCCTCTCGCACCACGAGCATCTGGACCTGGCGCGTGAAATCCGACTCGCCGGGGGGCAGGTGTTCTTTGAACCGACTTCCGTGGTGCGCTACGACAATGCCTCACCGTTCCAGCCCTGCGATCGCGAATTCTTTGAACTGCGCTGGTGCCTCGAGTGGACCGAGAGTTCACTGGAACATGCTCGTCGCAAGTGGCACCTGGCCCCCGGCGATGCCGGGCTGGAACGCGCTGCGCGCTGGACGGAAAAACACCGCCGTCTTTTTGAGAGCACGCAAAAAGCCTGGTCTGCACGAGTACTTCCCATCGTGGTGCGGCGCGCCTTGCGCCGATGGGTGCAGAACATCAAATCAAAGCCAGCCAGCGCGCGTCCCTGACGTCAGATGCTCGTCTTCGATTTTGCACAAACCAATCTGCAGCTACGGAAACAGCTCGTCGCACTCGGCTACAGTGAGCAGGATGTCGCCCGCGTCGATACGGCCTACCAGCTCGTCGTGCCCCTGTTTTCGGCGCAATACCGGGCCAGTGGCAAGCCTTTCATTGCGCATCTGGTAGGTACCGCCAGCATCCTCGCCTCGCACCATGCAGCTGCAGATACACTGATCGCGGGGCTGTTGCACGCCACGTTTATGACAGGCGACTTCGGCTTTCACCCCGGTCGGCGCCGCAGCCGCCGACAGCGAGCCTGGTTACGCCATCACCTTGGTGCACCGGCAGAACAATTGGTAGCCACTTACGATGCGCTCCCCTGGAACGCTGCCGCCATTGCCACCTACAGACAGACCTACCCAGCACTTGATGCCATTACACGCGAGGCACTGCGCATTCGCCTGGCGAACACCTATGAAGACTTCATGGATGACGCCCTGTGCCTGCGGCGCTCAGGCAAAGCACTGCTCTATCGGGATTCAGACGTCCGGGAGAGCATTCTGGCATTGACCGATCTCGCTGACTGGCCAACGCTGAACCGTTTGCTCCGGGATGCGTTTCAGGATCTCGAGAACACATGGGCAACGATGTTGCCCGCTGAAAACAGGAAGGGCACCTCTGCACTGCGCCTGCCCGCCTCCGCCCGGCGCCGACTGATGCCAGCCGCAGAGGGCTGGCTGGCTCGGCGAATCAGACGCCTGCTGGCGAAAAGGACATCCGCCCCGACTGCACAGGGCTAAAGGAACGTCGGAACAACCGGTGCCGAAGGGTACGTCTCCTGCGCAGAGCAAACGCCACACTAGCAGCCTTGGCGAATTTGTGAAAAATTTACAATGCCATTGAGCTAAAGCCGTCACAAAACGTTGCACTACAGGGTCGCTAAAACGGGCTGTTGGCGTCCAAGTGCCAGCATCCAGTACCCACGGAAGCACAGGTGTACGCTAATGCCAATAAGAATGAAAAGCGCGCTGCTGCCACTCTTGGTGATCGCTGTCGCGATCGCCGGCTATGCCGGGCTGCACGCAGCCGCCCCCGAACCGGAACAGGACACCACACCAGCACGTCCGATCAGCGTATTCACCACCACGGTACGCGCCGAAGAAACACGGTTAACGGTGCAGACACAGGGTGAAGTACGCGCGGCGACAGAGCTGGACCTGGTCGCCCAGGTGGGTGGGCGCATCGTCGCGGTTGCGCAGGAGTTTACCGAGGGCGGTCGCATCGCGGCAGGCGAAACCCTGCTCGAGATTGAAGACACCGATTACAGGCTGGCGCTGAGTGAAGCCCGCGCTGTCGTCGCCGAGGCCGATGTCAGGGTGCAGCAGGCGCTGGCTGACGCCGACGTCGCACGGCAGCAGTTGCGCAACGAACCCGGCGCCTCCCCGCTGGCTCGCAAACAACCGCAGCTCGCCGAGGCACAGGCCCTTCTGGAAGCAGCCAACGCGCGTCTGGAGCAGGCCGAACTGAATCTTGAGCGCACCCGCGTGCACCTGCCGTTCGACGGGCGCCTGCTCAGCACCCAGGTTAATGTCGGACAATATGTGACACCCGGCACACCGCTGGGACGGGCGTTCGCCACCAATCGGGTGGAGGTCCGACTGCCCCTGAGTGATGATCAGCTGGCCGCACTCGACCTGCCGATTGGCTTCACTGCGGAAATGGGGCAGGAACCCCCAGTCACGTTCAAAGCCACCGTGGCGGGTAAGCAGCACCAGTGGCAGGGACGCCTGCTGCGCCTGGATGCCGCCCTGGATCCGGGATCGCGCATGCTCTACGCCATGGCAGAAGTGCAGGATCCCTACGCGAGCGGTGCCTCGGCAGAGGGCATGCCCCTGGCAGCGGGGCTTTTTGTCGAAGCGACGATACCCGGGCGCGAGCTGGAGACAGCCCTGCTGATACCGCCCGCTGCGCTGCGCCCGGGCAACAAGGTTCATGTGCTTGATGACGATGGCCGTCTGGCGACACGGGGTGTGGAAGTACTGTCGCGCAGCGCCACCCGCGTCGTGATAGGGCGCGGCCTGCGTGCCGGCGAGCAGGTGATTGTGTCTGCTATCCGCAACCCGGTGCAGGGCATGGCACTGGTGGCGATTGCCGAGCCGGAGAACGGATAAGTGCGCAACTTCATAGGCTGGTGGGTACACAACCCGGTTGCCGCCAATCTGCTTATGCTGGGCATTCTGCTCGCCGGGGTACTGGGCTTCGTCAGCATGGAGCGCGAAGCCTTTCCGCGCTTCGAAGTGCATCAGGTCGAAATTGAAGTCACCTGGCCCGGCGCTGCCCCACAGGAGGTCGAGGAGCAGATTGTATTGCGCATTGAGGAATCCCTCGACGACCTCGATAACGTCAAGCGCGTATCGTCTACTGCCTCCGAAGGCCTTGCGCGGCTGGAGGTCAGCACCTGGCCCGATGTTGACCTCGACCAGTTTCTGAACGATGTGAAAAACCGGGTCGACGCGGTAACAGCGCTGCCCCGGGATATTGAGCCGCCGCGGGTAAAACGCAGCGATTTTCGTGAGGAGATGATTCGCATTGCGGTGCACGGCGAGGTCAGCGAGCGCGAATTGACTCGATTGGCCGAGGACCTGCGCAACGAGGTCGCCGCGTTGCCGTGGATCTCACTGGTCGAGCTGTTTGGCACGCGCCGTGAAGAAGTGACTATCGAACTGTCGCAGGCCGCCATGTTGCGCTATGGCGTCAGCTTCGACGAGGTTGCCAACGCCATTCGCGGCAGCTCCATAAACCTGTCATCCGGCCAGGTTCGCACCGCAACCGGGGATGTGAGGCTGCGCGCACGCAATCTGGCCGACAGCAGCGAAGACTTCAATCGAATTGTACTGCGCCAAAACGCGGCAGGCGCGACAGTGACTATTGGTGATCTGGCCACGGTGATCGACGGCTATGAGGAAAACGAGATTCTCGCCACCCTCAATGGTGAACCGGCGGTTCTCATCCAGATGCTCGCTACCGACAACATGCAGGTGGTCAAGGCCAGCGAGGCGGTAAAAGCGTGGATGCAGCGCACGCGCCCCAACCTTCCGGCAGGCATCAGCCTCACACTCTGGTTCGATACCGCCGACATCTACGAAAGCCGTATGGACCTGATCGGCAGCTCCGCTTGGCTGGGTCTCCTGCTGGTGTTCATGGTGCTGATCATGTCACTGCGGCCCAAGGTCGCACTGTGGGTGACTGCCGGGATTGCCGTTGCCTTCGTGGGGACCTTTGCCGTGTTGCCCGCCAACGATGTCTCGCTCAACGTGATGTCCACGTTCGCGTTTCTGCTGGTGTTGGGCATTGTGGTGGATGATGCCATTGTTGTGGGCGAAAGCATTCACCAGCACGCGCACACCGGCGGGGGCACGGAAGCCGCGATTGACGGTGCGCTGGCTGTGGCGCGGCCTGTGATCTTCGCCGTACTCACCACCATGATTGCCTTCGCACCGTGGTTTTTCGTGGACATTGAGGGCGGCAACATGACGCGCCAGTTCTCCATTGTGATTACCGCCGCGCTCACCATTTCACTGATCGAGGCATTCTGCGTGCTGCCCTCTCACCTGCGCCACTTGGAGCACCGCGAGCACATCGGCACCTGGAGAAAGCGGCAGCGACAGTTCGAGGAGAGCATCGTTGCCTTTGCCAACACGCGCTACCGTCGCCTGCTGACACTGGCCACGGAGAACCGCTATCTCACCGCCAGCCTGTTCACCGCCGCTTTCATCATCAGCTTGGGCGTCTTCACTGCGGGCTGGGTGAAGTTTACCTTCTTTCCCGAAGTACAGAATGAACAGGTGCACATCAATGTGGTGATGCCCAGCGGGGCACCCTACTCGCGCTCGCTGGCGGTCCTGGCGCGGCTGCAGGAGGCGGAAAAGCAGCTGATTGCAGAAGTCGAATCGCGCGCAGCCGCCGAGGGTGGGAGCGGCAAACTGGTGCAGGGCTGGTACACCCGTTCACGCCGCGACAGCGTGATCGCTATCGTCAGCCTGTCGCCCCCGGAAGAGCGCGCGCTGTCTGCCCGCGAAACCGCCGAGCGCTTCCGCGAACTGGTTGGAGATATTCCGGATGCGGAAGAAATCGAAGTCAGCTACACACTCAACGACCAGGGCGCGGCAATCACCTGGGTACTGCGTCACCGGGACCTCGATGTGCTACGTGCCGCCAGCCGTGATCTGCAAGCCCAGCTGCGCAGTTATCAGGGGAGTTACTACGTGCGCGACAGCCTGCGCGCCGGCAGCGAGGAGATTCACCTGAGCCTGCGACCGGGCGCGGAAAAGCTGGGGGTCAGCCTTGCCGATGTATCCCGGCAGGTGCGCCAAGCCTACTACGGCGAAGAAATCCAACGCCTGCCGCGGGAACACGGAGATGTGCGTGTCATGCTGCGTTACCCTTCGGAGCTGCGCGAACAACTCGCCAGCCTTGACAGCTTCCGGGTGAGAACCGGCGACGGTCGCGAAGTGCCGCTGTTGACCGTTGTCGCGGTAGAAGTGAACAACGCCGTCGACCGGATACAGCGCCAGGATGGCGAACGCATGGTGCGCATTTCTGCGGAAGCAGCGCCAGAGCTGGTGAGTGATATGAACAAGGACCTCACGGATAATTTTCTGCCTGTGCTGCAGGAGCGCTATCCGCAGCTGGTGGTACTGCGCGGCGGCGAACAGGAAACCGAGCAGGCATTTTTCGACGAAATCATCGCCCTGTATGCGGTTGCCCTGTTCGCCATGTATGCACTGATCGCCGTCGCTTTCCGCTCCTATGCGCTACCGTTACTCATCATGACCGCCATCCCTTTCGGCTTCATGGGGGCGATTTACGGCCACCTTCTGTTCGCGACACCCATGGCCCTGTTCTCTTATTTCGGTATCGGTGCCGCTGCGGGTGTAGTGGTCAATGACAACCTGGTACTGGTGGACTATATCGGCCGCTTGCGCGAACGGGGACACACAGCACTGGATGCCGTGTTAGAAGCGGGGGTTGCGCGCTTCAGGCCCATTCTGCTGACCACCGTCACCACCTTCGTCGGCCTGCTGCCGATCATGGCTGAACGCTCGACGGACGCACAATTTCTCAAGCCCGCGGTATTGTCGCTCGCCTTCGGTGTGCTGTTCGCCCTGCTGGTTACCCTGCTGATGGTACCCGCACTGTACCTCATCGGTGAGGACAGCAAACGCCTCGCCCGCCGCCTGTGGCCGTGGGCAGCGCCGGCTCCCGCACGCCCCGTTGAGTACGAACGGTAAAAATCACGCCCGCATACATTGCTTTGTCACACACTGGCGTTATGCTGCGCTCCGCTGCCTGGCTGGCTGGCTGGCTGGCTGGCACAAAGATTGCTCCACCTACATTGCCAGTGCCAGAAAGGCGGTTGCAACCGGCACATCACACCGGACATGCACGGCAACGGTGCGCAAGTGCACTGTAACAGGGCTTTGAATGACAGGGAGAGCGATGCAATGCAAACTGAGTTGACCACCGCAGAAGGAAAATTCCGGCGCACCGTCGGGGATGTTGTCGTTGCCGAGATGCTCTTCATTCAGGCGACGGTGGAGAGCGCCTCCGTCCTCGGCACCGGGCTACAGCAACTAGGCCACCACCTTATGGCCGCGCCCAGCGACCCGCAGCAACCGATAGGGTCCATTGCCAGCCTGCTGCAGACCACGGCCGACCGCGCGCTGGAGCCCTATAGCACACGGCTCGGCTACTTCCGCCAACTGCGGACGCTTTGAGTCGAACTCACTCGCTTTTGGCAGCCTGCATTCTGGCAAGCTGCTCTGGCGTTGCCTCCAGCTGATACTGCGCCTTCCATTCGTCGTAGGGCATACCGTAAACGCGCTCCCGGGCCTCGTCGCGGCTGAGCGACACTCCCTCCTCGGCCGCCGCCTCGGCGTACCAGTTGGCCAAGCAGTTGCGACAGAAGCCCGCCAGGTTCATCAGATCGATATTCTGCACATCCTTGCGTGCATCAAGATGTGACAATAAACGGCGAAACGCGGCCGCCTCTATGGCCTGTTGTTGTGACATGAACAGTTTCCTCCTCTATCTCTCATCGCCCATGGGGGCGACACTGCTCAAAATTAGCTGCACCAGGCGTGTTTGCCGGGTGACGCCGGTTTTGGAAAAAATGGCACTCAGGTGCGACTTTCCTGTGTTGCGGGAAATGTGCTGCTGCCTGCAGGCTTCGTCCAGTGTGGCGCCGCCGGCGAGTAACAGACTCAGTGTCGCCTCGGCGCGCGTCAAGCCGAACAGCGTCATGAGTACATCTACCGGTGCCTCCCGCTGGTATTCCGGGTCCGAAACAAAAATCGCCACTGAGGGATTGCGGCTGCCATCCGGTGCTGCCACGAGAGGCAGTGGTCGCATCAGGATGCCCGGTCCGGCACTGTTACCACTGTCGAGACGCAGGGCCTTGACCAGGCCGGGTTCGCCCCGAAGGTGCGCCTGCATAACATCGTCCAGGCACTCCCGAAAAGCCTGCTGATCCGCGCGGTGTACCAGGCGCAACTGCCCCTCGTGCTGGGTCAGCCAGCGCCCCTCCGCCAGTAGCCGCTGACCGGCCTGGTTGCTGTGGCGAATGCGCGCGCGCTGGTCGAGGATAAACGCGGCCAGCGCCATGCGGTCCACCGCCGCCGCAAACAGGGCGCGCTCGCTCTCCACACGGGCAATGCGGGCGTGCAGGCGTATGGTCTGCTGAATGTGTGGCAGCAGGCACCGGCACAGCTCGCGCTCACGCGCGGCAAAATTATCGCGCCCCGCTACGCGGGCAAACCGCAAGCGCGCGGTATTGCCCAGCTCATCACCGAGGTCTGCGCCCATGATATGCCGGATGCCCGTAGGCTCCACATACTGACGGAAGTAGGCCGATTCGTAGTAGTCCCCGGGCGGCACCAGGGCATCCACGGTGAACACCTCACCGGGGGGCAGGTTAACAAACGGGTCAAGGGCAAAATAACTTTCGTTGTAGGCGTTGACCGCATCGGGCGAAAGCACCACCGAATTGATCACCAACCCGGAATCACCCTCCCGCGGGGCGCGCAGAATCAACGTAACATAGTCCGCGGCCAGCGCCTCACCCAGCAGGCGCAGAAACTCCTGCCAGGGCGGATCGGCCACCGGCCCGCGCGATAGCGCGAGCAGCAGTTCGTTCATCGGTGCCGAAATCAAATAGTCGCGCATGGTAGGTACCGGCTGAGTATGGGCAGATTGTCACGCCTGCAGCGGAGGTGGTCAAACGCCCTGCCAAAGCCTCACGCGCCGCGCAACCGGGCAATAGCCCGCGCCGCGTGTGCGTCTTCGGCAGGGTCAGCGGGCATAGGGAACGTGATACTGTCAGCCAGCCCCGAATAGCGGTTGCGCAAGGTGTCTGCGATGTCCTCGTAGGCGCCGCGGGGCACGAAGACCTCGAGCATCTCATCAGTCACAATCGACGAGAGATCCTGCCAGCGCCCCTCTCGGGTCAGGGCCTGCAACTGGGCACCGCGCTCCTGCCAGCCAAACAGCTCCAGGCTGGGCCAGTATGCCGGCGTCGAGTAGAGAAAACCCAACAGACGGCGTTGTTGCTCCCACTGTGCAGCAACCGCCCCCTCATCCACCCCTGTGGCCACCAGCGGACCAAGAATCAGTCGCAGAGACTGCACTTGGCGTCCGGCGCGGTCAAGGCCCTCCTGCAGCCGTGGCAGGCACACCGCGCGAATATACTCAGGCGGCGTGTTGGTAGGGTGCGTGATCATGCCGTCGGCGACCCTGCCCACCATACGCGTCATGGCGGGGCCGACCGCCCCACAAAACACCGGAATATCCGGGTGCTCAATCGGCCCCGGGTTGAAGAATGGCTGCAGACGTGTAAAGCGGTAGTGTTCACCCTCGAAGCACAAGCGCGACCCGTTCTGGAAACTGTCGAAGATTGCCTTCAGCGACTGCACGTACTCACGCAGTTGTGGCACCGGCGACACCCAGCGCGCTGAGTACCGCTCTTCGATGTTCTGCTTGATTTGCGTGCCGAGGCCGAGTTCGAAGCGCCCACCGGACAGTCGCTGCAAATCCCAGGAGGCCACTGCGACTGTCATCGGGCTACGCGGAAACGCGACCAGCACCGAGGTTCCCACACGCAATCGCCGCGTTGCCTGCAACGCCAGCGCCGCCAGCAACAAGCCATCATGGATCGCATCGGGCACCTGCAGGCCGTCAAAGCCCATCGCCTCCGCCCGGGCCGCATGTGCACCGATGTCCCAGGGACCCATGGATTCCGGCGTTGTTGCATAAACCTTGAACATGTATTGCCTCCCACGTTTGCAGCGGCAAACAGAAAATACTACCGCAACACAACCACCGCGGCGAGATCAGTCATACGACGACGTGCGGTCGATATCCGCGGCCCACAGCGGCACCGCAAGCTGTTCGCCGACGAGAGGGCTTTACACAGGACGCGCCATCAACCCTCTCGGGGCAGGCGAATGAACGGCAGCAGCACCAACCCCATCAGCAGCGCGCCAATGAAGCCGACAAACGCCGCACCGTAGCTGCCGCTGGTATCATAGATCAGTCCCGCCAACGGTGGGCCTATTAGCGTGAGAGGCATAATCACCGGATTCATGAGCCCCATGACCCGACCGTAGTTGGCCGCACCGAACAGCACCGCGAGCAGAGACCCCCAGACCGGCAGCATGCCGCCAGCGGCGAGGCCAAGGCTCGCACTGCCAATGACCAGGCCGGTATAGGTTTCACTTACCAGATAACAGGACACCCCCAACAGCACCAGGATCATGGACGCCGCCAGTGCAGCGCGCAGGTCCAGGCGATCGGCAATGGCGCCAAAACTGAGCTTGCCGACTATGCCCGACAGCGCGATCACCGACACAAGAAATGCGGCGCGCTCAGCGGGTGCGCCAGTGCCCAGCGCGAAGGGAACGAGGTTTGCCAACAGCGCCGAGTAGACACCGAACAGCAGCCCCATCGCCATTGCCACCAGCCAGAAATTACGGTCGCGCAGCAACGCAGACGTCGACAGCGGCGGCGGCACAAACGCCGGCCCCGAAGGTGGTGCATCACCATCCGGATGCAAGCCGCGGTCTGCAGGGCGGTTGGACACCAGCCACACCGCGGGCAGTGTGACCAGCAGTGTACCCACGCCGAGAATGCGCAGCGCATTGCGCCACTCATAACTGTCAATCAGCCACTGCACCAGCGGCGGAAACACAAAACCACCTACCGACGTACCGACGGCGGCCACGCCCAGTGCCATTCCGCGGCGGCGCGTGAACCAGCGGGCGAGCAGGGTTGAGGTTGTCAGCGGGCCGAGCAGGTTGATGCCGAGGACCATCAAAGCGGCATAGACCAGCGGCACCTGCCAGCTGGCCGTGGTCACTGAAAGCAGTATATAACCCAGCGCCAGACCCAGCGCCCCCAGCAACATCATGCCGCGCAGTGAGCCGCGGTCAATCAGCCCGCCGAGGAACGGCGAAATCAAGCCACCGGCCAGCGTCATGCCCGTCATGCCGAGCATCATGGTCATCCGGCTCGCATTGAAAGCCTCCCCCAGCGGTACCGCCACCACGCTGTAGGAATACATGATGCTGCCATTGCTGACCATCAATACCAGAAAGGCAACGCCGACCAGCCACCAACCGTAGAACATCACTGCGCTCCGCTTACAGGGGCATGTACTCGCCGCCATTGACGTCGAGCGCAGCACCGGTCACCACGCGCGCATAGTCGGACCCGAGGAACACGGCCGCCTTGGCACAGTCGCCATCGTCCGGAATATGGCCCAGCGGAATACTGCGCGTGACCTCGGCCATGAGCTCTTCCTTGCTGCGGCCTGAAGCCTGGGATTGCCAGTCGAAATAGCCCTCTACCGCCGGGCCCCACATCCAGCCCATGTGACAGCTGTTGACGCGAATATTGTCGCCACCCAGTTCCAGGGCAAGGTGCTTGGTTGCCGCGCGCAACGCAGACTTGGACGCGCCGTAGCCACCCTGGGTGGCCAGCGGCTTGTGCTCCACCATGGTCGCAATCATGACGATGGCGCCACCACCGCCAGCACGCATAGGAGGAATACAGGCCTGGGTCAATTGCATGGTGCCAAAGAAATTCACCTCCATACTGCGCCGCCAACCATTCAGGTCAGCCTCGGCGATCGGTTCAAAGCTACCCGGGTCGTAGGCGCTGTTGAACAGGACATCAATACGGCCAAAAGTCTCTACGGTGGCGTCCGCCAGCGCCTTGCACTGTGCCTCATCGGCGATATCCGTCACCACCTTGAGTACTTGGGTATTCAAGCCCAGCGCCTGAATCTCGGCTTCGGCGGTATCCAGCTTGGCCGGCGTGCGCGCCGCCAGTACCACAGCACTGGCGCCCTCCCGGGCCGCCAGAGTGGACAATTCCTGACCCAGCCCGGGGCCAATTCCTGAGACGATAACGACCTTGTCTTGCAGCAGCATGAGACTTTCCCTCTGTTGTTATATGACGACGCGCTTTCCGCAGCCGCACCATTCTGGCAGGCATGAGGGGCAGCGCAAACGAAACCGGTGAGAGACTTCCGGGCAGTGCAGCAGTTCGAACCGGGCCCCGCCGCTACGCCTTGGTCATGCGTATTGCAAGGCAACCTGCGTCTGGCCCACGCAGTCACGCAGCTGCTGCAGGAGTTCATCGCTGGGGGTGACCGCCCAGCGCTCGCCCAGCCGAATACGCGCGCGACCGGCCGGCTGCTGGTACCACAAGGATACCGGACAACGCCCGCCGCCCGCAGCGCCGAGAGCCTGCGCCAAGCGGTCTGCAAGCGCATCGTCAAGGCTGGCCTGTGTTACTTCAATCGTCAGCTCGGCCGCGTGGGATTCGCGGATCGATTGCAGGCTATGCACATCCCGCGCACGCACCGACAACCCGCCTGAATAATCATCGTGGGCCACACTGCCCTCAACAATGACAATCTGGTCTTTCACCAACAGGTCGCGCTTTTCGCTCAGTGTTTCCGGGTAGACGGTAACCTCGATGCGCGCGCTGCGGTCGTCCAACTGCAGAATCGCCATGGTGTCACCACGCTTGGTTTTCATGGTGCGGCTGGCCACGATGAGGCCGGCGAGCATCTGGTTGCCCTGCTTGTCGGCGCGCAAATCACCAATCAGCGTAGGCGCGAAACGCTTCAACTCTTCGGCGTACTCATCAATGGGGTGACCGGTAACGTACAGTCCCAGCGTGTCTTTCTCGCCACTGAGTCGTTCGCGCGCCGACCAGGGGCGCGCGGAGCGAAACGCCGCGTACACATCGCCCGCCTCTTGGGACGCATCCGACACCACCTCGCCAAACAGGTCTGCAATGCCACACTCACGGTTGTTCGCGCTTTGCTCTGCTGTTTTCAAGGCGTCGTCCAGCGCCGCCAGCAGCACCCAGCGGTCGGCATTCAGGCGGTCAAATGCACCGGCACGAATCAGCGCCTCAATCGCGCGCCGATTGACCTTGCGCGGATCCGTGCGAGCACAGAAATCGAACAGGTCTCGAAACGGGCCGCCCTCGTCGCGCGCGCGCAACAGGTTCTCCACCGGGCCCTCGCCGAGCCCCTTGATGGCACCGAGGCCGTAAATGATCGCGTTCTGCGTATCCACGGTGAACATGTACTGCCCTTCGTTGACGTCCGGCAGCCGCAGCGCCAGCTGCATGGCGCGGCATTCCTCGACAAACACCACGATCTTGTCGGTGTTCTGCAGCTCCGAACTCATCACCGCCGCCATAAAATGCGCCGGGTAATGCGTTTTCAGCCAGGCGGTCTGGTAGGAGACCAGGGCATAGGCGGCGGAGTGCGACTTGTTGAAGCCATAGCCGGCAAATTTTTCCACCAGGTCAAAAATGCGGATGGCGAGTTCGCCATCGATGCCCTTGCTGCGGGCACCCTCTTCAAACACGGCGCGCTGCTTGGCCATTTCCTCAGGTTTTTTCTTGCCCATTGCGCGACGCAGCAGGTCGGCCTCACCCAGGCTGTAACCCGCCAGCTCCTGGGCGATCTGCATGACCTGCTCCTGGTAGAGGATAATGCCGTAGGTCGGCTCCAGAATGGGCTTGAGCAGCAGATGCTGGTACTCACGGTCCGGGTAGGAGATTTTCTCGCGGCCGTGTTTGCGGTTGATGAAGTTATCCACCATGCCCGACTGCAGCGGGCCCGGCCGGAACAGGGCCACCAGAGCGATGATGTCTTCAAAGCAGTCCGGCTTCAGGCGTTTGATGAGATCTTTCATACCGCGGGATTCCAACTGGAATACCGCGGTAGTTTCCGCCGCCTGGAGCACCCTGAAGCTCGCTGCATCATCCAGCGGGATAGCGCTGATATCCAGCGCAGCTTCACCCTGCTGCGCGCGCACGGCGTTGATCATGTGCACAGCCCAGTCGATGATCGTCAGGGTACGCAGGCCGAGAAAGTCGAACTTGACCAGGCCCGCGTCTTCCACGTCGCCTTTGTCGTACTGGGTTACCAGGCCACCGCCTGCTTCATCGCAGTACAGCGGCGAGAAATCCGTCAAGCGGGAAGGCGCTATCACCACGCCGCCGGCGTGCTTGCCCACGTTGCGCGTAATGCCTTCCAGTTGCACCGCCATGTCCCAGATTTCCAGTGCCTGGTTATCCTCGGCGAGGAAGTCCCGCAGCACTTCCTCCTGTTCCAGGGCTTTTTCCAGCGTCATCCCCACTTCAAACGGGATCATCTTGGACAGCTTGTCACCCAGGCTGTAGGGCTTGTTCTGCACCCGGGCCACGTCGCGCACGACGGCCTTCGCCGCCATGGTGCCGAAGGTGATGATTTGGGAGACGGCTTCCCGGCCGTAGGTATCGGCGACATAGTCAATCACCCGGTCGCGCCGATCCATGCAGAAGTCGACGTCGAAGTCGGGCATGGACACCCGCTCCGGGTTGAGAAAGCGTTCGAACAGCAGGTCATACTGCAGCGGATCGAGGTCGGTGATCTCCAGCGCGTAGGCCACCAGCGAGCCGGCACCGGAGCCACGGCCAGGCCCCACGGGAATATCGTGCTGTTTGGCCCAACGAATGAAGTCCATGACGATCAGGAAGTAGCCGGGGAAACCCATCTGGATAATGGTATCCAGCTCGAAATCGAGCCGCGCGCGATATTCCACCTGCCGCTCGTGGAAGCTGTCGCTCGACGGGTCGAAAAGACTCGCCAGGCGCTGGTCCAGTCCCTCGTGAGACAACTGGCGAAAATAGGCATCCATCGTCAGACCGGCGGGCACCGGATAGTCCGGGAGGTAGGGCTTGCCCAATTCCAGCACCAGGTTGCAGCGCCGGGCTATCTCCACGGAGTTCTGCAAGGCCTCCGGTATGTCGGCAAACAGCTCTGCCATTTCCGCCGGTGAGCGCAGGTACTGCTGGTCGGTGTAGGCGCGCACGCGCCGCGGATCATCGAGGGTGCGCCCCTCGCGGATGGAAACACGCGCCTCGTGCGCCTCGAATTCGCTGGCGTCGAGAAAACGCACATCGTTGGTGGCCACAACCGGGCAGGCGAGACGCCCGGCAAGGTCGACGGCCGCATGCAGGTGCGACTCGTCGCCTTCACGCCCGGTGCGATGCAGCTCCAGATAAAACCGACCCGGGTACAGCGTCATCCAGTGAGCCGCTCGCGCCTCGGCCTGCGCGGCCCGACCGGCCAGCAGCGCCTGGCCAACGTCCCCTGCCGCACCGCAGGACAGGGCAATAATCCCCTCGCTGCGTTCCGCCAGCCAGGCTTTATGCACATACGGCTCGCCGAGGTACTGACCTTCGGTGTAGGCGCGGGAAATCAGCACCGTGAGGTTGCGGTAACCCGCATCGTTCATCGCCAGCAGGCACAGCGGGTATGCGCGCTCCGGGTCATCCTCGTCGAGAACCCGCAGGTCCACGCCGAAAATCGGCTTTATACCCGCGCCCAGCGCGGCCTTGTACACCTTCACCAGCGCGTAGAAATTGCAGCAGTCGGTAACTGCCACCGCAGCCATGCCCAGTGTCGCCACGCGCTCAACAAGCGGCTTGACGCGGACCATGCCGTCAACCAGGGAGTATTCAGTGTGCAGCCGGAGATGTACGAAATCGCTCATGGGGCAAGTTTACCCCCGGTGCGTCTCCGGCAACAGGTTTTTGACCGGCGCGAAGCTGCGGCGGTGCACCGGAGACACCCCCAGCTGCCGCAATGCCTGCAAATGTTGCGCTGTGGGGTAGCCTTTGTGGCTGGCGAAACCGTAGCTTGGATAGCGCCGGTCGAGATCCGTAAGCTCGGCATCCCGCTGCACCTTGGCCAGGATCGAGGCCGCGGCAATTACTGCGACACTGTCGTCACCGCCGATTACAGCCTGTGCCGGATAGGACCAGACCGGCAGACGGTTGCCATCAACCAGTACACCCACGGGCTGGGGCTGCAGCGCCTCGACCGCGCGGCGCATGGCCAGAAGGGACGCCTGCAGCACGTTCAGGCTGTCGATTTCGGCCACTGACGCTCGCCCAATCGCCCAGGCAACGGCCTGTTCGCGTATCTGCACGGCCAGGATTTCCCGACGCTTCGCACTCAGCTTCTTGGAGTCGCGCAGGCCAGCCACGGGATTGGCCGGGTCGAGAATCACCGCCGCTGCGACCACGTCGCCCGCCAGCGGTCCGCGGCCAACTTCGTCAACACCGGCCACGCCGGGGGTATCCGGGTTTATGCCCGGCGGAGCGGTCATCGTGCGCGGTCGCTCAGCAGAGCCTCTATCGCATCCGCGCAGCGTTCGCCGAAACCGAGCGCCAGAGACTGATGGATAGCGGCGAACGCCTGGCGTTGCTCAGCGGCGACCTTGGCGTTATAGAGCAGCGGCTGCACGGCCGCCACCAGGCCCGACGGCGTTGCATCCGCCTGGATTAGCTCAGGCACGAGCGCCCGCCCTGCGAGAATATTGGGCAAGGCGGCAAAGGGAATGCGCACCAGCCGCGACACCAGTGCCCAACTCAGGGGCGCCATGCGGTAGGCGACGGCCATCGGCCGCTGCACCAGCAGGGCCTCCAGCGTGGCCGTCCCCGAGGCCAGCAACACCGCATCCGCCGCTGCCATAACGTCCCGGGAACGCCCCTGCACCAGCGTGAGTGGAAGATTTGGCGCCTGTTGCAACAAGCTGGCAATCTGCACCTCGCGCTCCACATTAGCTGCCGGCAGGGCAAAGCGCAGCTCCGGGTCCGCCGCCGCCAGTCGCCGCGCCACCTCGAGAAACAGCGGCGTCAACGCGGCCACCTCGCCACTGCGGCTGCCCGGCAGCAGGGCCAGCAAGCGCCCCTCCTCTGCCAGCCCCAGCGCGTGCCGGGCATGCTCCCGTTCGGTGAATAAAGGGATCTCGTCCGCCAGCGGGTGACCAACGAAGTCAGCGGCAATACCGTGTTGGTGGTAAATGGCGGTTTCAAAGGGAAACAGGCACAACATGCGGTCCACGGCCCGGCGAATGGTGCGGATACGCCCCTGGCGCCACGCCCATACCGAAGGGCTGACCAGATGCACCGTTTTAATACCGGCGCGGCGCAGCCTGGCCTCCAGACGCAGGCAGAAATCGGGAGAATCGATGCCGATGAACACATCCGGGGGGCTGGCCAGGAAGTGCTCATAGACACTGCGTCGAATGCGCAGCAATTCCGGCAGACGCTTGAGGGGTTCAACGAAACCCATGACCGAGAGGCGGTCCATCGGAAACAGGCTGTGCAAGCCCTGCGCCTGCATCAACGGCCCACCAATACCCTCAACCTGCAAATCCGGGTAACGACGCTGCAGTGCTGAGAGAAGACGTGAGCCCAGGATATCGCCGGACGCCTCGCCAGCGAGTATGCCAACGCGCAGGCGACTGCCCGCCACTAGCGGACGATGCCGCGCTCCGAGGCGCGTATGGAGTCAATCATTACCTGCACCTCGGGCGTGTCGCGCAGCATGGTCTCCAGGCGCTGTATCGCCAGCTCCAGGGTCAAACCCTGCCGATAAACAATCTTGAAGGCACGCCGCAGCTGGCTAATGGCCTCGGAGGAAAAACCGCGGCGACGCAGTCCCTCGATATTGATGGTCTTGGCTTCTGCGGGGGCGCCACTGACCGTGACATAGGCCGGCACATCCTTGCCTATCGCTGTGCCCATACCGCTGAAACTGTGCGCGCCAATCTTGCAGAACTGATGCACCAGCGTGTAGCCGCTGAGGATGGCCCAGTCACCCACCTTGACGTGGCCCGCAAGCGCCGTGTTATTCACCAGGATCGTGTGGTTGCCGATAGAGGAGTCGTGGCCGATGTGCACATACGCCATGATGAGATTGCTGTTGCCAATCGTCGTCTCCGCCCGGTCCTGCACCGTGCCACGGTGAATCGTCACATTCTCGCGAATAATGTTGTTGTCACCAATCACCAGGTAGGTGGGCTCATCGCGGTATTTGAGATCCGGGGTCGCCTCGCCAATCGTCGAGAACTGGTAGATATGGTTACCCGCGCCTATGCGCGTGGGACCTTTGATCACCACATGGGATTCTATCTTGCAGCCCGGGCCGATCTCGACGCCGGGACCTATCAGCGTCCAGGGGCCAACCTCAACGTCGCTGGCAACGGTGGCTGAGGGGTCTACGATGGCCTGGCTGTGAATCATGGCTCAGCGATCGGCACAGAGAATCGTGGCAGAGGCGCACAGGGCACCGTCGACATCGGAACTGACCGCAAATTTCCAGATGCCGCGCCGATCGGAGAGGATCTTCGCCCGCAACATGACCTGATCGCCCGGCACACAGGGGCGTTTGAAGCGCAGGTCATCGGCGCCGACAAAGTAGTACATGGAGCCATCGGCCGGGGTTTTATTCATGGATTTGAACCCCAGAATGCCCGCCGCCTGGGCCATCGCTTCCAGCAACATGACGCCGGGGAAAACAGGTTTCTCCGGGAAGTGACCGTTGAAAAAAGGCTCGTTGATGGTGAGGTTCTTGCAGGCGACGATGGACTCGCCAAGGTTCAGCTCCAGCACCCTATCCACGAGCAGAAAGGGATAACGGTGCGGTAAATGGTTACGAATTTCGGAAATGTCCATGATCAAACTGCGGGTCCCCCACGATCACTGTTGTTGCTGTTTTTCCAGTCCCGCGAGGCGCTTCTGGATGCTGTCCAACTGTGCAAAACGCACAGCGCTGCGCTTCCAGTCCCGGGTGGAGGCCATCGGTGTTCCCGACGAATAGGAACCGGGCTCGGTAATGGACTTGGTAACCATGGTCATACCCGTGACATGCACGTTGTCGCAGATTTCGACGTGACCAACAACACCAACGCCACCCGCGAGCGTGCAGTTCGCGCCTATAATCGTGCTTCCCGCCAGCCCCGTGCAACCGGCTATCGCGGTATTTTTGCCGATGTGGCAATTGTGGGCGATTTGCACCAGGTTATCGATAATCGCGCCGTCCTCAACCACGGTGTCTTCCAGGGCGCCACGATCAACCGTAGTACAGGCGCCGATCTCCACGCGATCACCAACGCGGACGCCACCGAGTTGATGAATTTTCTGCCAACCCTCGGGGCTGGGGGCAAAACCAAAGCCGTCGGCGCCGAGCACTGCATTGGCGTGCAGCGTGCAATGCTCGCCGATCACCACATCGCAGTAGAGCACAACGCCGGGGTGCAGGCGCGTACCCGCGCCGATACGGCAGCGCTCGCCAACCACGCAATTGGCCCCCAGCACCACATTGGCGCCGATGTCGGCACCGGCATCGATCACCACATTGGCACCGACTGACACGCCTGCAGCCAGCGTGGCCCGGGGAGACACTGTCGCACTCGGGTGAACGCCGGGCTCAGCGGCGCTTTCATCGACAAACAGCGCGGTGGCCCGGGCGAAGGCGAGATAGGGATTTTCTGCAAGCAGACAGGCGACGGGGCAGCGCTCGGCCTGGTCTGGCCGCAGAATAACGGCGCCCGCTCGGGTCTGTTCCAGCTGCCCCAGGTAGCGGGCATTCGCCAGAAAAGACAACTGGTTCGCATCAGCTCGCCCCAGCGGCGCAATGCCCGTCACCGTCAGCGATGGGTCACCGCGAAGGTCGACCCCCAGGAATGTGGCCAACTCTCCCAGGGTACGCATAAGGGCTTACTCGGTGAAGGCCTGGTTGAGCTTGTCCGTGACCTTGGCGGTAATGCTGTAGCCCGCGTCTGCGTGAATCACGGAACCGCGCTGCAACAACAGCCCGATGCCTTCGGTGGAGATGAGCTCTTGCAGCACTTCCTGTACCTTGGGCGACATTTCCTGCAACAGCTGCTGCCCTACCTCTTGCTCCGTCTGCTGCAGCTTGCCCGCCACGTGCTCGAGGTCAGCCTGCTTGCTGGCGAGGCTGCGGCGCGCTGACAACTGCTGGTCCTGACTCATGACCGCGGAATCCTTCTGGTAGTCCTTGACCATCTTGTCCAGTTCGTCCTTCAGGCGGTCGAATTCCGCCTTGTCGGACTTGTAGGCGTCGTTGCTGCGCTCAGCCGTCAGGCGCTTCTGCGCGTGGTCCGTTTGCAGGATAGCCTGCTCCAGGTTGACCACGGCGATCTTGCCCTGCGCCCAACCGAGGGTCGGCAGCAACAGTGCGGCGGTAATACATACGGTTTTGAGGACTTTAGACACAATACACTCCAATGTCAGAAAAAATGATCAGAAACCCCGACCCAGTGTGAACTGGAAAATCTCGCGCTCATCTTCGGGGGACTCGTTGAGCGGCTTGGCAAGGCTGAAACTCATGGGGCCGAAACCGGTAATCCATGTAACACCGACACCGACCGAGTAACGGAGTTCATCCGCATCGATATCAAAGCAGTTCAGCTGGTTGCTGGAGCACTTGGTGTTGAACACGTTGCCCACATCGAAAAAGAACGCGGAGCGCAGCTTGCTGCGATCCTTCAGGAACGGCAACGGGAACAGCAATTCGACGCTGCCTTCAATCAGGGCATTACCACCGAAGGGGTCAGGCGTGGTGTCGGGCACGCTGAACGTCAGCTTGCCGGTGTTCGGGTCGTAGCGGTAACCGAACTGGCTGCCATCGGGGCCGCCCACTTCAGTCGCATTGCCGTCTTCGTCAACCGCGGTCACCGGCTGGTTGATGTCATACAGTGCCGCCGGGGTGCCACGAGGGCCCAGGGTATTGCTCTCGAAACCGCGCACGGAGCCAAAACCACCGGAGAAAAAGTGCTCGAAGAACGGCAGGTTGGTGGTATCGCCGTAGCCGTCACCGTAGCCCAGTTCGGTGCGGAAACGCACAATCCATTCCTCGGCAATGGGCATGAACTTCTCACCGCGGTACACCAGTTTGTAGAACTGTGCATCGGAGCCCGGAACCGCCACCTCGAACACCAGGGACTGCGCCTCGCCGCGCGTGGCGAGAATACCGCGGTTGAGCGTAGACTGGTTCCAGCTCAGCGACGTGGTCCAGTTGAGGTACTCATCGCCGTTCAGGTCGAGGAACCCGGGCTCCTCGGGAATGGTCAGGGCACCATCAGGCAGTTCCTCCAGCGGGCGAAACACTTCCGGTGCTGAAAAGGTACCGTCGGGCAACAGGTTGCTCTCGAAGAAGCCCTCTACGCCATCGATCAGGCGCGGGCTGGCCTTGATCTCCTGCACGGCAAAGCGACCGGCGGTGATATCCGTATTGGCCACCCCGAAACTGAACCCCAGGCGCTGGGTCTCCTTGATGGGGTAACCAAAGTTGAGCGCTGCACCGAGGGTGTCGGTGGTGTAGCGCGCCACGTTGATCTCCGACAGGTCGGTAGAGCGGTAGAAGACGTTGAAACCACGGCTCACGCCATCTTCGGTAAAATAGGGGTTGGTGTAGCTGAAGTTGTACAGGTCCTGATAGCGCGACGAGTTGAGGCCAATGCCGATACGCCGCCCGGTGCCCAGGAAGTTGTCTTGCTGCAGGTTCAGGCCGAAGATCAGGCCGGCGTCCTGGGCGTAGCCAAAGCTCGCGCCAATGCTACCGGAGGACTGCTCTTCCACCGTGAAGTCGACGTCGATCAAGTCATCGTGGCCCGCCACCTCGGGCGTTTCCACGGTCGCCTTGCTGAAATACCCCAGCCGTTCCAGACGGATACGGGACTGCTCAATCGCCGAGGCAGAAGCCGGCGCGCTTTCCATCTGGCGCATCTCGCGACGCAGCACTTCATCCGCTGTTTTCTGGTTGCCCTCGAAGCTGATCCGGCGCACGTAGGTGCGCTTGCCCGGGTCAACAAAAAACTTGAGGCCCACGGTGTTCTCGTCCTCGTTCACTTCCGGTATGCCGGTGACCTTGGCGAAGTTGTAGCCCTCGTTGCCCAGTCGGCGAGTTATGAATTCTTCGGTGGAAGTGACCTGCTGCTGGGAGAAGGTCTGCCCCTCCCCCACGAGGATAAAGCGTCGCAGGTCGCTTTCGGGCAACACCAGATCACCGGAGAGGTCGACACTGCTCACCGTGAACTTCTCGCCCTCGGTGACGTTCGCGGTAATGTAGACCGAGCGCTTGTCGGGAGACACGGAGACCTGCGTGGAATTGATGGTGAACTGCAGGTAACCGCGGTCGAGGTAATAGGAGTTGAGCTTCTCCAGGTCCCCGGTCAGTTTCTCGCGGGAATACTTGTCATCGTTGGTAAAAAACGAAAACCAGCCGGTCGTCTGCAATTCCAGCAGATCGGTGAGTTCCTCGTCGCTGAACACCTCGTTGCCCACCACGTTGATGTGCTTGATGGCGGCGACTGTGCCCTCGTCCACATCAATATTGATCGCAACCCGGTTGCGCGGCTCGGGCAGTACTTCCGTTTCGATGTTCGCGTCGTAGCGTCCCTGTTGCACATACTGGCGCTGTAGTTCGAGTTGCATGCCTTCCAGGGTCGAGCGCTGAAACACCTGACCGATCGCGAGGCCGGCACCGCGCAGGCCGTCGAGCAACGCCTCGGTTTCAATTGCCTTGTTACCCTCGATATTGATTTCACTGATACTCGGCCGCTCGGCAACAATCACCACCAGCACGTTGCCATCCCGACCGATACGGATATCGTCAAAGTTGCCGGTCGCAAACAGGCTGCGGGAGGCCGCACGGATGGCCTCGGCGTTAACCAGGTCTCCCACGGCAAGCGGCATCGCGGCAAACACGGAGCCGGCGGAAATACGCTGCAGACCCTCCACGCGAATATCCGCGACAATGAAGGAGGCGTCCTGGGCCTGGCCCAGCGGAGCGAGCAGCAGCAAAGCGAGTGCCAGCAGCAGATTAATGCGTTTTTTCAAAATAGTCCCAACCACTGGTGAGGCCCGACCCCAAGGTCCTTGATGTGTCATTGCCCGGGTTGCCCAACCCTACAGGCGCGCGAAATCGTTATATAAAGCCAGAGCCATTACCCCGAGAATCAGAAACAGGCCCAGCTGGTAGCCCACCATTTGCACCTTTTCTGGTACTGGACGCCCCGCCAGCAGCTCCACGGTGTAATACAGCAAATGGCCACCATCAAGCACCGGAATGGGCAAAAGATTCAAAACTCCGAGGCTGACACTGAGCAGGGCCAGAAAGCCGATATAGGACTCCAGCCCCGACTTTGCCGAGGCGGACGCCACTTTAGCAATGGTGATGGGGCCACTCAAGTTTTTTGGCGAGATCAGGCCCTGGATCATCTTCTTGATTGAGCTGAGAGTAAAGCCCACCAGGTCTCCCGTGCGCACAAATGCCGCACGCAGCGACGCCACGGGCCCGCGCTCGAACTCTCGCAACATGCCTTCCGGCAACTCCG
>Ga0181372_1000063_pt1 | contig 27925 bp, 22 predicted proteins | sample LowvirmetaG_5_FD_130161 | JGI IMG/M metagenome (GOLD analysis project Ga0181372, IMG submission 130161) | Marine viral communities from the Subarctic Pacific Ocean - Lowphox_08 viral metaG | ecosystem: Environmental > Aquatic > Marine > Oceanic | place: Subarctic Pacific Ocean | collected...
CCTGCCTATAACTGGGCGCGTTGCCATTGTGCAGCGTCGGAAGAAATTTCAGTTCATTGCGGGGGGCGCAGCCATGTTTACTATCACACCTACGGCCACATTGGGGTCCAGCCAGCGGGATGACCTGGAAGTCTTTGCGGTGATTGACGGGCGCAAGGTCTTCCTGCCTGAAGACGCGCGCTATGTTATGCAGGATCGTCGCGGACTCTGGTTTTACAGCAAGCGGAAACCGCGCCTCTCCGAGGGCGACTGGACCCCGAATAAAACGAGTATTGCCTGCGTTACGGAGCGTGGCTGCGTACGGGTACTGAAAACCGAGCCGGCGGCCACCTGGCTGGAAACCTGTCAGCGCACCATTCGAATGGTGGCTCGCAATGGTGAGCGCCGCCCGGCGGATGATGCGGCCTGACTACTCCGCGCTTTCATCGCCGTTTTCCGGTGCCGGGTCATCCGTGCGCGAGCCGCGGTCGATAGCGGTAAGCCGGTCCACGTCGATATCCAGATGCAGCGGGTCCAGCGTGGGCATCGTCTTGCTGGTGGCTGTGGACAGGTGCTGGAAACGATCGACCTTGCCCGCCAGACCCTGCCGCCCGCTGAGGCCGAGGACCGTGCTGTTGTATTGATTGGCTGCGGTTTGCAACGTGTTACCCAAACGCTGCAGACGCTCGGCCACCGTACAGACCTGATTGTACAGGTCACCGGCACTGCGGCTGATTTCCTGTGCCTCGCGGTTGCTGCGCTCCACAATCCACAGATTGGCGACCGTGCGCAGCACCGGCATCAATGTGCTGTGTGACACCAGCACCACGCCCCGCTGATAGCCGTAGCCGAAGAGGTCGCGGTTGTGCCGCATCGCCTCAATCCAGGCGGGTTCAATCGGCATGAACATAAGCACAAAATCCGGGCTGCCCAGGCCCGGCAGGTTGGCGTACTCTTTGCCCGCGAGGTCGTCGATGTGTTGGCGCACCGCACGCCCGTGGGCGTTCAGACGCGCGTCGCGCTCCGCCTCGGTGTCTGCGGCAACCGCCGCTTCGTAGTCCACTAGCGACACCTTGCTGTCCACTACCAGATGACGGTTGTCGGGCAGCAGGATGAGGGCATCGGGTAGTCGACGCCGGCCCTGGTCGTCGCGCAGTGCCGCCTGCAGGACGTAGTGTTCATCGGGTAACAGCCCAGCCGCTTCCAGCGTGCGCTCCAGTTGAGCCTCGCCCCAGTTTCCGGTGGTTTTCTTGTCGCCCTTGAGTGCCGAGGCGAGGTTGCTCGCCTGGGTGCTCATGGCCAGGCCGATCTCCAGCACCTTGCGCAGCTCGGCCTCAAGGGCCGCCTGCCCCTGCACGGACTCCGAGTGTACGCGATCAATGCGCTGCTGGAAGTGGCTGATCTGCTCGCGAAAGGGCTGCAGCAGTTGCCCCAGCTCCGCCTTGCTGTTGTCGGTGAACTGACGTCCGCGCGCCTCGAAGATACGGTGGGCCAGGTGTTCGAATTCCAGCTTCAACTGGTCCCGGTTGCTGTTGAGGAGCTCCAGTTGTGCGGCGTGCTGGCGTGCCTGCTCCCGCTGCCGGCTGAGCAGGCGGTCGTACTCGCTGCGCAGGCTCTGATGGCGCTGTCCCAGCTGGGCCAGCTGTTGCGCCTGTTCCGCCTGTTGCTGGCGGTGCAGCCGCAACCGCCACAGCAAGGCCGCAATCAGGCCCGCGGTCAAGCCGCCAAGCATGCCGACAGCGGGCAGGAACCAGGGGCTTTCCAGGGGGCTGATGGGCGACCTCCGCTAGCTCTGCCGCGGCACCGCCAGCAGCGAGATATCCGCCACGCGCAGGAAGCGCTCGCGCAGACTGTGCAGCAGGTTCAGGCGGTTGTTGCGCAGGGCAGTGTCCTCGGTATTCACCATTACGTCGTCGAAGAACGCATCGACGGGACCCTGCAGTGCGGCCAGGCAGGACAGCGCTTCGCTGTAGGCGCCCGCCGCCAGGTGTGCTTCGCTGGTGCTGCCGAGTGTGGCCAGATTTTCCGCCAGGGCCTGCTCCGCCGGGTCCTGCAGCAGGTCGTCACGGGCCTCGCCGAAGGCAAATCCGGCCTCCAGCTTGTCCAGGATGTTGCCTACCCGCTTGTTGGCGGCCGCCAGCGCCGCCGCCTCGGGCAGCCGGCTGAAGGCGTGCACGGCCAGTACTCGACGTTGTATATCAAGGGGCCTGCCGGGTTTGTTGGCGCTCACTGCGCGGAAGACTTCCGCGGGGATATCCAGCTCTTCATACCAGGCCCGGAAGCGCTCCAGCATGTAGTCCAGCACCTGGTCTGCGGTACCTTCCAGCAGCGTTCCCGGAGCATAACCGTCTGCCGCCAGTGCCAGGCAGGTACGCAAATCCAGGTCCAGCTCTTTCTCAACCAGAATGCGCAACACCGCGAGTGATGCCCGGCGCAGTGCAAAGGGGTCGCGCGAGCCGGTGGGCGGCTGGCCGATACCGAAAATACCCATGAGGGTATCCAGCCGGTCCGCTACACCCACCGCCGCCGCGGTAAGCCCGGTTGGCAAGCGGTCACCTGCATAGCGCGGCCAGTAGTGCTCCTCCACCGCGGCGGCCACATTCTCGGATTCACCATCGTGGCGTGCGTAATAGGCCCCGGCGATGCCCTGCATGTCGGCGAACTCCAGCACCATCTGCGTGCCGAGGTCGGCTTTGCACAGCAGGCCTGCCCGCTGTGCATCCGTTGCGTTGCTGCCCAGCAGGGCAGCGAGTTCCCCGGCCAGCCGCGCTACGCGTTGTGATTTATCATACAGCGAGCCCAGTTTTTGCTGGAAAACGATGTTACGCAGCCCGTCGAGCCGGGAATACAGGCTTTGCTTCTTGTCGGTTTCAAAAAAGAAAGCGGCATCGCTCAAGCGGGGGCGGATCACCCTTTCATTGCCCGCAATCACCTGTGCCGGGTCAGTGCTTTCGATATTGCACAGGGTGATGAAGTGCGGCAGCAGGGCGCCGTCGGCGTCTACCAGGTGGAAATATTTCTGGTGTTCTTTCATGGAGGACACCAGCGCCTCGGCAGGCACGCTGAGGAATCGCGACTCGAAGTTACCCGTGAGGGCGACCGGCCATTCCACCAGTCCCGTGACTTCGTCGAGCAGGTCGGGGTCGATAACCGCCTGCGCCTGCAGTGCACTCGCCTCCACTTCGATTTGCGCGCGGATCATCGCCTGGCGTTCATCGAAATCTGCAATCACCTTCGCCGCGGCGAGTTTCTCCACATACTCCTGCGGGCGCTGCAAGCGGATCTCGCCGCTGCTGTGGAAACGGTGTCCACGGGTTGTGTTGCCGGTCGGCAGGCCCAGCACCGAACCGAAATCGGATTCACTGCCCAGCATGGCAACCACCCAGTGTACCGGGCGCACAAACTCCACCCTGCTGGCACCCCAGCGCATGCGCTTGGGAATGGGCAGCTCACGGATACTCGCGTGAATGATGTCGTTGAAGTCAGCGCGCAACTGCGCCCCGCGTAGCGTGGTGCGCAGACACAAGCGCGGCCCCTTGGGTGTGTCGACCACCGAGAGTGCGTCCGGTTCCAGGCCCTGCTTGCGGGCGAAACCGAGGGCGGCCGGTGTCCAGTTGCCCTGCGCGTCCCGGGCCTTGTCGGCTGGCGGCCCCTGAACCTCCTGCTCGCGATCGGGCGCCTGCAGGGCCACCGCGTCAATCAGTACCGCCAGCCTGCGCGGTGAGGCAAACCACTGCACCGCGCCGTGTTCAAGGCCGCGCTGTGCCAGCCCGGCAACAATGCCGTCGCGGAAGGCCGTGCCCAGCGCTCTGAGTGCTTTGGGCGGGAGCTCTTCGGTACCCAGCTCTACCAGCAGTGTGTCCGTCTGGCTCATGCCTGTGCCTCCTGCCGGGTGTTGGCGAGTACTTCCTGTCGCAGTGCCTCCTCGGCCAGGGGAAAGCCGAGCGCGGCGCGCGCATCGAAGTAGGCCTGTGCCACACCGCGCGCCAGCGTGCGCACGCGCAGAATGTAGCGCTGCCGCTCGGTGACGGAAATGGCGTGGCGTGCATCGAGCAGGTTGAACGTGTGCGATGCCTTCATCACCATCTCGTACGCCGGCAAGGGCAGATTGCCGTCGATGAGGCGCTGGGCTTCATTCTCGCAGTGGTCGAACTGGGCGAACAGCCAGTCTGTGTCGGCCTCCTCGAAGTTGTAGCGCGACATCTCCACTTCGTTCTGGTGGAACACGTCGCCGTAACTCACGGTGCCGGAAGGCCCGCGGGTCCACACCAGGTCGTAAATGCTGTCCACGCCCTGCAGGTACATGGCAATGCGCTCCAGCCCGTAGGTGATCTCGCCGCTTACGGGATAACACTCCAGTCCGCCGGCCTGCTGGAAATAGGTAAACTGGGTGACCTCCATGCCATTCAGCCAGACCTCCCAGCCCAAGCCCCAGGCGCCCAGCGTCGGGGATTCCCAGTTGTCCTCGACGAAACGGACATCGTGTATACCGGTGTCGATACCCAGTGCCTGCAGCGACTGCAGGTACAATTCCTGAAAGGAAGCCGGCGAGGGCTTCATGATCACCTGGAACTGGTAGTAGTGCTGCAGCCGGTTGGGGTTTTCGCCGTAGCGGCCATCGGTGGGCCGCCGGCTCGGCTGAACGTAGGCGGCGTTCCAACTTTCGGGACCAATGGCGCGCAGGAAAGTGGCGGGGTGAAACGTTCCTGCACCCACCTCCATATCCAGTGGCTGCAGGATCACACAACCCTGCTCGGCCCAGAATTGCTGCAGGGTGAGAATCAGGTCCTGAAAGGACAATGGAGCTGGAGACACGGCAACACCTGTTCGCGGTTCGCAAAAAAGCTGGGTAGTATACAGCCACTTCAGCCCGCATTATATGCGGGCTTCCTTGTTCTCGTCAGTCACGCCGGCCCCGCGAGCCGGCCGCAGGAGCAGTATGTTTTACGGCAAAGTGGTGGCGGGCCTGCTCGGCCTGTTGCTTGGTGGTCCCATCGGTCTTTTGGTTGGCCTGTTTCTCGGTCACCAGTTTGACCGCGGCTTGCGTCGCACCATGGAAGCGCATTCGCCCGAGAATATCGCGCGCATCAAGGAGCGGTTCTTCGAGACTATCTTCCTGCTGTTGGGCCACCTGGCCAAGGCCGATGGTCGCATTTCCCAGGGCGAGATCGATCACACCGAAATGATTATCCGGCAGATGGGCCTGACCAGTGCCCAGCGCCAGCGCGCCATTGAACTGTTCAAGCGCGGCGCGGAACCGGCGTTTGATGTGGCAGCCTGTGTTGCCGGCTTCCAGGCCGTTTGCGGCCGTCAGATGGCGCTGCGCCAGACCCTGCTCATGTTCCTGGTGTCTCTCGCGGTGGTGGACCATGGCATTGAAGCTGTGGAACGGCGCGTGCTCGACAACATCGCCGGGTTGCTGGGCTTCAGCCCGGCCCACGTTGAGCAGCTGCTGCGCATGGCACAGGCGCAGGGCCAGTTCCACCAGGGTGGTGGTGCACAGCCCGCCGGGCCGGACCGCTTGCAGGCGGCCTATGCGGCGCTGGGGGTAAGCCCGGAGGTGAATGATCGCGACCTCAAAAAAGCGTACCGCAAGCTGATGAGCGAAAATCACCCGGACAAGCTCATCGCCCAGGGTGTACCGGACGATATGCTCAAGGTTGCCACCGAGAAGTCGCAGGAAATCACCGCGGCGTACGAATTGATTACACGCTCGCGCAAATAGGCCGGCCCTGTGGGCCTAACCCTTCGAGACAGCTGCCATGACGATGACCCTCGCTGCCGCGACCCTGCTACTGCTTCTTGCCACGCTGCTGCCGCTGTGGCGCCATCCGCATTGGCTGGTGCGCGGGATGGACTTTCCGCGCCTGCTGCTGGCGGTTGCCGCCGTGCTGTTGTTGCTGGCGCAGTGCACGCTGCTGGCGCTCACCGCGCCCGTGAGCTGGGGGTTGCTGGCGGTGACCGCGGCCTGCCTGCTCTGGCAGCTCTGGTGGATAGCGCCCTACACCCCGCTCTGGCGCAAAGAGGTCAAACCCGCGCGCAATGACGACCCCAGCGTGCGGTTGGGCATCATGACGGCCAATGTGCTGGCCACCAACCGCAACGCACAGCCCCTGTTGCAGCTGGTGCAAGCTTGTCAACCGGATGTGCTGGTAACGCTGGAGTCGGACCAGTGGTGGCAGGACCAGCTTGACATGCTGGAGCCGGTGATGCCCCACAGCCTGAAGTGTCCGCTGGACAACTTTTACGGGATGCACGTGTATTCCCGTCTGCCCATGGACGATACGAGCATCGAGTATCTGGTTGAAGACGGCATTCCCTCAATGCACGCGGTGGTCACCCTGCGCTCCGGCGACAAGGTGCGGCTGCATTTCCTGCACCCCGCACCCCCCAGCCCTACGGAGAACCCCGAGTCGGCCGAGCGTGACGCGGAGTTGGTGATGGTGGCGCGCAGCGTGGTGGACAGCCGCCTGCCGGTGGTTGTGACGGGTGACCTCAACGATGTGGCCTGGTCTGCCACTACTCGTCTGTTCCGCGCCATCAGCGGTCTGCTGGACCCCCGGGTGGGGCGCGGCATGTTCAACACCTTCCACGCCGACTATCCTTTCCTGCGCTGGCCGCTGGACCACCTGTTTCACAGCGCACATTTCACGCTGCGTACCCTGCGGCGTCTGCCACCGATCGGCTCCGATCATTTCGCGCTGTTCACCGAGCTGGTATTTACCCCGGCCCGCGGAGCCGATCAGGAAGGGCTGGACGCCACCCGCGAAGACCACGCGTTGGCACGTTCGATCACAGAGGCCAAACAGGTCAGTGCGGCGGATGTGCCGATGCCCGGCAAGCACGCGCTGTGAACCGGCACCTTTGGGCACTGCTGTTGGCCGTGCCGGCACTGTGCGCCGTGGCCTGGAGCGGTACCCTGGACCGTGTGTCCACGGAATATCTTGACGCCGCGCTGGTCGCCTCCGGCGCGATTTATGCCACCGCACGGGGCATCAATGCGCTGGTGTCGCTGCTGCAGGGTACGGAGGTGAATGCGTTCTTGCTGACTTTCACCGTGGGCGAGTTGCTGGATCCGGTGAACGACCTGATTGAGCGCTTTTCGGCGGTGATGATGGTGGCGCTCGGCGCCCTCGCCCTGCAGAAAATCCTGCTGGTGGTGGTGTCACACATCAGCTTCAATATCCTGCTCACGCTGCTGGGTGCGGTGGGGTTGGCAGCCGCACTGTGGGGCTCAGCGCGTCAGGCCGCGATCGCCTGGCGTTTTTTTCTGGTGATGGCGGTACTGCGCTTCGCACTGGTGCTGGTGGTGCTGGCCAATGGCTGGGTGGACACCGTCTTTCTCAAGGACAACGAGGCGGCTCAGTATCAGTCCGTGCAGGGGTTTCACAGCGAGCTGGATGAGGCCAGTGCCTTCGCCGAGGGCTCGGCGCGCGGCCTGGATGCGCTGGATGTGCGCCAGCGGATCAAGGCCTTGGGCGACCAGGTCAGTGAGTTCGCCGCCAGTCTGATCAACCTGTTGATGTCGCTGGTACTGAAATCGATTCTGTTGCCGCTGGGTTTTTTCTACCTGGTGCTGGGTTTGCTGCGGCGTCTGCTCACTATTTTCGACTGAACGCTGCTGCTTACAGGCGCCAGAACATCGGTGTAAACAGCACCAGCAGCGTGAAAATCTCCAGGCGTCCCAGCAGCATGGCCAGGCACAGCAGGCCCTTGGCCACCGGGGTAATGCTCGCATAGTTGGCCGCCACGTCCCCCAGCCCGGGGCCGAGGTTGTTGATCGACGCCGCCACCGCGGAAAATGCCGTGAGGAAGTCCATACCGGTGCCCAGCAGGGCGAGCATCACGGTCACGAACACGAACATGTAAACCGCGAAAAAACTCCACACGGCGCTGACTACCGAGGCTTCTACCCGGTGTTTGCCGATCTTCAGCGGAATTATCGCTTTCGGGTGGACCAGTTGCTTGAGCTCGCGCACGCCCTGTTTGGCGATCAACATCAGGCGCACCGCCTTGATGCCGCCCGCGGTGGAACCCACACAGCCGCCCATGAAGGAAAACATGATGAGCATGATCGGCAGGAAGGTGGGCCAGGTGGCGAAGTCCTGCGTGGCAAAGCCGGTTGTCGTGGTGATGGATATGGTCTGGAACAGGCCGTGTACCAGGCTGTCGCTGAGTGACAGGGTGTCGGTGAGGATAAGGTAGCTGCAGGTGACGGCGACCCCGATCAGCAGGACGCCAAGGAAAAAGCGTGATTCCGAGTCCTGCCGGTAACCCGCCAGGCTGCGCCGGCGCCAGGACAGAAAGTGCAGGCCGAAATTCATTGCGGAAATTACCATGAACAGGCTGCAAATGAGCAGAATGGTATTGCTCTGGAAGTAGCCCATGCTGGCATCGTGGGTGGAAAAGCCGCCAATCGCCACGGTGGAAAACGCGTGTGCCACGGCGTCGAAACCGGTCATCCCGGCGGCCCAGAAGGCCAGTGCGCACACCGCTGTCAGGCCGAGGTAGACGAAAAACAGTGCCTTGGCGGTTTCCGCGATGCGCGGTGTAAGCTTGCGGTCCTTGGTGGGGCCGGGGATTTCTGCGCGATACAGCTGCATGCCGCCTATACCCAGCATGGGCAGCACCGCCACCGCGATCACGATGATGCCGATGCCCCCCAGCCACTGCAGCAACTGACGGTAGATGAGGATCGAACGCGGCAGCGTATCGAGGCCGGTGATAACCGTCGCGCCGGTGGTGGTGAGCCCGGATATCGACTCGAAGATCGCATCCATGGCGCTCAGTTCCAGCCCCGCGGTCAGCATGAAGGGCAGTGAGCCGGCCAGGCCGAGCACCGTCCAGAACAGCGAGGTGACCAGGAAGCCGTCGCGAATACGCAGTTCGTGACGCACGTGTTGCACCGGCAGCCAGCTCAGGAACCCGGCACTGAAGGTGAGCGCGAGGGCGCTGGCAAAGCTGGAGATAGTGTGGTCGTCGTCCAGCAGGGCAACGCCCATGGGCACCAGCAGTGTGCTGCTGAACAGCATCAAGAGCATGCCCAGAATGCGCAGTGTTACGCTCAGGTGCACGCCGCGGGCCTCAGGAGAAGAAACCGAAACCGACCGCGAACAGCTTTTCCACGGCGGAAATGCGGCTGCGGTCGGTGAGGAACAGCACCACGTGGTCGTCGGCTTCCACCAGCACATGCCGGTGGGCAATCAACACCTCGTCGCCGCGGACAATCGCGCCAATGGTGACGCCATCGGGCAGGTTGATCTCATCCAGTCGCCGGCCCACCACGCGGGACGAGTAGGCATCGCCGCGTGCGGTCACTTCAATGGCTTCGGCAGCGCCGCGGCGCAGGGAGTGTACATTGGAGATGTCACCGCGGCGGACGTGGGTGAGCAGGCTGCCAATGGTGATTTGCTGGGGTGAAATGGCGATGTCGATTTCGTCCCCCACCAGGTCGGCATAGGCGGGGTTGGTAATGAGGGTGATGACTTTTTTGGCGCCCATGCGTTTGGCCAGCATGGACATCATGATATTGGACTCATCGTTGTTGGTGAGCGCACAGAACACATCGGTGGACTCGATGTTTTCGCTGGTCAGCAGGCCGGGTTCGGACGCGCTGCCGTGCAGCACGATGGCGTGTTTGAGCGACTCCGAGAGCACCCGGCAGCGCGGGTAGGATTGCTCGATCACCTTCACCTGGTAGTCGCGTTCAATGCTCTGCGCCAGGGTGGCGCCGATATTGCCGCCGCCGGCGATCATCACGCGCTGGTAGGGCTTGTCGATCTTGCGCAGCTCGGACATCACCTTGCGAATGTCCTTGCGGGCGGCGATGAAAAACACCTCGTCATCCGCTTCCACCACCGTGTCGCCCTCTGGAATAATGGCCCGGTCGCGGCGGAAAATGGCCGCCACCCGGGTATCCACCTTCGGCATGTGCGTGCGGATGTCCTGCAGCTCGTGGCCGACGATGGGGCCGCCGTGGAAGGCGCGCACTGCCACCAGCTGGATGCGGCCATCGGCAAAGTCCAGCACCTGCAGCGCGCCGGGGTTGGCAATCAACTCCACGATGTTTTTGGTCACCAGCTGTTCCGGGCCGATGATCACATCCACGGGGATGTTGTCCGGGGTGAACAGCTTTTCCTGGTGTGCCAGATAATTGGGCGCACGCACGCGTGAGATCTTGGTGGGCGTGTTGAACAGCGAGTGTGCGATCTGGCAGGCCATCATGTTGATCTCGTCGCTGTTGGTGACGGCGATCAGCATGTCGGCGTCGTCGGCGCCGGCCTGGTACAGGGTGTCGGGGTGGGAGGCGCTGCCATTGACCGTGCCGATGTCCAGCCGGTCCTGCAGTTCGCGCAGGCGGTCGCCGTCGGTGTCGACCACGGTGATGTCGTTCTGCTCGTTCGCCAGGTGCTCGGCGAGGGTGCCGCCTACCTGGCCTGCCCCCAGTATGATGATCTTCATGGTTGGGGCTGTCCCCCTGAAATTCCCGCCACCTTAATGAAAAGCCCCGGAAAATGTAAGGGTGCAGGGGGTGGAATACTGCACTCTAGCGCAGGCTTTCGCTGCGTCGCCGCAACAGGCTGAAAAACAGGCCGTCCGGGCCGTCGCGGGTGGGCAATATCTGGCAGCCCGCCGCGCGGGGAATGCCCAGCTGCAGCGGCAGAAGCTCTGCGTCCCCAGTGCGCTGCAGGAATGCCTGCACTACGGTGCTGTTTTCCGCTTCCAGTACCGAGCAGGTGACGTACAACAGCGTGCCGCCCGGGGCCAGTAGCGGCCACAGGCCATCGAGGATGGCTGACTGCTGGGCGGCGAGCGCGGGGATATCCTCGGGCCGCCGCAGCAGCTTTACATCCGGGTGACGGCGAATAACACCGCTGGCGGAACAGGGTGCGTCGACCAGAATGTGCTGGAAGTGCTGCGCCGGCATGTCTGCAGGCGGTTCTGCCGCGTTGCCGTGAACCACGTCGGCCTGCAGTTGCAGGCGTTGCAGGTTGTCACGCACACGCGTCAGCCGCGCCTTGTCGACATCCATGGCAGTGAGCGCGATGTCCGGCTGGCGCTCGAGCAGGTGGCAGGCTTTGCCGCCCGGTGCCGCGCAGGCATCGAGTACCCGCGTGCCGCTGGCGGGTGCCAGCAGCAGCGCGGCCATTTGTGCTGCTTCGTCCTGCACGCTGGCCAGACCCTCGGCAAAACCGGGCAGCAGGCCGACATCGGCGGGCACATCGAGATAAATGGATTCCGGCGCCAGCAGCCCGGCTTGCGCGGCGAACCCTGCGTCTGTGAGCCGTTGCAGGTACTGCTCGCGGGAAACACGCTGCGCATTACTGCGCAGCACCATTGGCGGTTGCTCGTTGTTGGCCAGCATGATGGCCTCGGCGTGTTCCGGCCAGTCTTGCTGCAACGCGCTGTAGAGCCACTGCGGGTGGGCCGATCGCGCCGCCGGGTCGAGTGCGTCGGCCAGGCTGTCGCGCTCGCGCAGGAAGCGCCGCAACACCGCATTGCACAGGCCGCGTGCCCAGTCTTTTTGCAGGGCGCGGGTGGCACCCACGCTGGCGGCCACGGCGGCGTGGTCCGGAATGCGCGTATCTTCCAGCTGATAGAGCCCGAGCAGCAGCAGCGCCTGGATGTCGTTGTCTTTGCTGCGCAGGGGTTTGCTCAGCAGGGCCTGCAGCTGGGGTTGCAGCCTCGGGTAGAGCCGCAGGGTGCCGTAGCAGAGTTGCTGCAGCAGGCCGCGGTCACGGTTGCTGACGGTCTCCAGCGCGGCGGGTAGCAGTGTGTTCAGCGAGCCGCCCTGCAGTACCCCGGCGATCGCCCGCGCCGCCGCTGCCCGGGTATCCAGGGGCATCAGCCCGTCGCCTGTGCGGGGGCCGGCTGAAACCGGGTTCCGACGGCGAACAGCCCGGCGTGCGCGTTGAGTATGTCGGCGGCGGGCAGCGCGCGTCCGCCGGGCAGTTGCAGCGTATGCAGTATGAGGCTGCCGCTGCCGCAAGCCACCTCTATGCCCGCGCGACTGGCGCCGAGCACGGTGCCCGGTTCCGCGCCGGTGGCAGCCGCTGCCGGGCTGGCGGCCCAGACCCGCACGCGCTCGCCGTTCAGCAGGCCGTAACACACGGGGAAGGGGTTGAACGCCGCCACCCGGCGCGCAAGCTCGGGTGCCGGAAGGCGCCAGTCCAGTGCGCCCTCGGCCTTGTCGATCTTGTGCGCGTAGGTGGCGAGGTGATCGTCCTGTGCGCTGCCGGTCGCCAGGTAGGCGGGCAAGTCGTCCAGTACCTGCAGCAACAGGGGCGCACCGAGCGCGGCAAGTTGGTCGTGCAGACTGGCGGCGCTGGTGGTCGCGTCGATGGGGCAGCGCGCCGTGGCGAGCATGGCGCCGGTATCCAGACCGGCATCCATCTGCATGATGGTAATGCCGGTTTCCGCATCACCCGCCTCAATCGCCCGCTGAATGGGCGCAGCGCCGCGCCAGCGCGGCAGCAGGGAAGCGTGTACGTTGAGGCAGCCCAGCCGGGGCGCATCGAGGACCGCCTGGGGCAGAATCAGTCCGTAGGCCACCACCACCAGCACATCTGCGGCACATCCGGCCAGCTCGGCCTGTGCCTCGGGGTTACGCAGGCTGGCCGGTTGGCGCAGGGCTAAGCCCGCCTGTTGCGCCAGCTGCTTGACCGGGCTGGCCTGCAGCTTCTTGCCGCGCCCCGCCGGCCTGTCTGGTTGCGTGTAGACGCCGATCACCTCATGGCTGCTGTGCAGCAGTGCCTGCAGGTGCACGGCGGCGAAGTCCGGCGTGCCGGCAAAGAGTATCCGCAAGGGTGTGTTGGCCACGTCAGGCCTGGCGCCGTTGTTCTTTCTGCAGCTTCTTGCGAATACGCTGGCGTTTTACCGGGGAGATGTAGTCCACAAACAATTTGCCGTCGAGGTGGTCGATTTCGTGCTGCAGGCACACCGCCAGCAGGCCGTCCAGCTCCCGCGTAAAGGTGTCGCCTTTGCGGTCCAGTGCGGTCACCGAGATGCGCTGGGGGCGCTGCACCGTCTCATAGAACCCGGGCACCGACAGACAGCCCTCGTCGTATTCGCCGAGTTCAGCGTCCAGCACCGTCACTTCCGGGTTGATGAAAACCAGCGGTTCGCTGTGATCCTGGCTCACATCAATGACCAGCACACGCTGGTGCACATTCACCTGCGTAGCCGCCAGACCAATGCCCGGGGCGGCGTACATGGTCTCAAACAGGTCATCCACCAGTGCCCGTGTGGCGTCCGTCACGACCGGAACGGGCGTGGCGCGGGTGCGCAGGCGTGGGTCAGGAAATTCCAGAATGTCGAGTACTGCCATGGAGTTAGCTGCCTTCGGGGCTCAACCGAGCAATGGTGAATTAGTCACATTGGGGCTTGCCACGGACCCATGCCCGCCGCAAACTGTGCCTAGTATATCGCTGCTGGCAAGGTGGTGCCCAGTGCCGTGTTGGCGCCGTGCCGCACGCTGGCATGGGGAAGTGCACGCCTGCGGCTTGCGGCGGGCGGATGATAACAGGGACGGGCTGGAACGAATCATGAGAGCGAAGTCATTCACGGTGTGCCTCGTATTGCTCGGGAGCCTGTTTTTCGCCGCGCTGTCCAGCGCGGCAGTGGAACTCAACGAAGACGTTCCCGATGTATATGTGGTCAAGCGCGGCGACACGCTGTGGGGCATTTCGGGCATGTATCTGCGTCAGCCCTGGCGCTGGCCTGAGCTGTGGGACGTCAACCCGCAAATCGACAACCCACACCTGATCTACCCTGGCGACGAACTCTACCTGACCTGGGTAAACGGCGAGCCCCGGCTGCAGCTGCGCCGCGGCCGCGACGTGAAACTGGACCCGGGCGTGCGGGTCAGCCCGCTGGACCTGGCGATCCCCATCATTCCCCTCGACGAGATTGGTGCGTTCCTCAAAGGCCACCGCATTCTCGATGCCGACGCACTGAACAATTCAGCCTACGTGGTGGCGGGTGATCAGGGCCGCCTGATCGCTGCTCCCGGTGACCGCGTGTATGGCCGCGGCCCGTTCCCGGACGGCGAGCGCACCTTCGGAATTTTCCGCTCGGGTGATACCTACAGCGATCCGATCACCGGCGAACTGCTCGGCTACCAGGCAGTGGATATCGGCAACGCCAGGCTGGTGAGCAGCAACCGCGACGAAGTCACCGAGCTCACGGTGACCCGGGTAACGGAAGAAGTGCGTATCGCCGACCGTCTGCTGCCGCAGCGCGAGCAAGTACTGGACGCCACCTTCCAGCCGCGGGCACCGGGCGTGGAGGTTGATGATGGCTACATGATCGCGGTGGACGGCGGTGTCAGCCAGATCGGCCAGGGCGATATCGTGGTGCTGAACCGCGGTGAGCGCGAAGGCCTCGAGGTTGGGCATGTGCTTGCCATCTACCAGGTTGGTGGCCTGGTGTTCGATGAAGTGGCGCGGCAGAACGTGACCCTGCCCGATACGCGCGCGGGCCTGCTGATGGTGTTTGAGGTGTTCGAGAAAGCGAGCTACGCCCTGGTGCTGCGCGCCAACCGGCCGCTGAAAGTCATGGACAGGGTGAAAAAACCCTGAAGTAAGCGCGGTGGTCACGGATTGACTGCCGCCAGGCAATACCCCCGACAACGGAGACTACGTCAAGGATGATGTATGGATACCGATCACGCTCGTCAGTGCCTCCTGCTGCACAGCCTCCCGCATGTTCCGCGCCGTCAACTCAGGGGCCTGCTGCAGCACTTCAACTCCCCTGAAGCGCTTTTACAGGCCAGCCCGCCGGAACTGGTCGCCGCGGGTGCAACCCCGGCGGCGGTGCAGGATCTTGCGCTGGTCCGCCATCGGGGCAGGCACCCGCAGGCGCTGGTGGATGTGGATCAGCAGCACGACCGGCTGCGGGCGTTTGGCGCACGGGTGCTGGTGTTGGGGCAACCGGGTTATCCACCTTTGCTGGCCACGATCAGCGACCCGCCCCCATTCCTGTACGCCCGAGGGCAAATCGAGGCGCTCACGATGCCGCAGCTCGCGGTGGTGGGCAGCCGCAAGGCCAGCGCCGTTGGCCTGCGTGCGGCAACTGAGCTGGCGGCGGATGCGGTGGCGGCGGGCCTTGCGGTGACCAGCGGGCTGGCGCTGGGCATAGATGCCGCTGCGCATCGCGGCGCGCTGCACGCCCGCGGCGCGTCGGTAGCCGTGATGGCAACGGGTATCGAGGCGGTCTATCCGCGGCGACATGCCGCGCTGGCCACGGAACTGCTGCAGACAGGTTGTCTGGTGACCGAATTTCCCCCGTTGACACCGCCCCTGCCGGGCCACTTTCCGGCCCGCAACCGCATTATCAGTGGCCTCTCGCTCGGTGTGCTGGTGGTCGAGGCCGCTCTGCCCAGCGGCTCGCTGATTACGGCGAATACCGCCCTGGAACAGGGACGCGAGGTGTTTGCGCTGCCCTGGTTTCCCGGGCACGCGGGTGGCCGCGGCTGCCTGCATCTGTTGCGCGATGGCGCCGTGTTGGTGCAGGGCATCGATGATGTGGTCGACAATCTCGGGCCCCTGTTCGACGCCCGTCCGTCGCTGTCCCCGACGTCTCCCGCGGTCACCCCGCCGCCGACGCCGCACTGGCTGCTGGCACTGATAAGTGCCGAAGGCGTGGATGTCGACACGCTGGTCGCGGCATCGGACAGGCCGCTGCCCGAGGTGTTGTCCGCTCTGTCGATGCTGGAAGCGCAGGGCAGCGTGTTGCGGGAGGCGGGGCGCTACCTGCGCGGCCAGTCCGGGCTTGCCACCCCCGGGGAGAGTCGCTAAATTTCGCCCTTCTATGATCAGGAGTCACATCACATGCCCTCTGCCCTGCAGCTCAACGCCGCCGTGCGCGCCCTTGCCGATGGGGGTGTAATTGCCTGCCCGACCGAAGCGGTCTGGGGCCTGAGTTGCGATCCTGACAATCCGCATGCGGTTGCCCGTCTGCTGGAGATCAAGGAGCGGCCGGTGGAGAAAGGGCTGATCCTGATTGCGGCGAACCTGCAGCAGGTTGGCGCGCTGTTGGGCGCGCTCACCGAAGCCCAGCGGCAGAAACTGGCGCTTTCCTGGCCCGGCCCCACTACGTGGCTGATTCCCCACCATGGGTTGGTGCCGGCCTGGGTGCACGGTGGGCGCGACACGGTGGCGGTGCGGGTGACGGCCCATCCGGGCATGGTAGCGCTGTGTTCCGCGTGGGGCGGACCGCTGGTGTCGACCTCCGCTAATCCCGGCGGCAGTCGCCCTGCCCTGTCCCTGTTCCAGATCCATCGGTACTTTCGCGGCCAGCTGGATGGCATCCTGCCCGGCCCACTGGGTGGCGCGCTGCGGCCGTCGGTGATCCGCGACCTGCAGACCGACCGGGTGCTGCGCTCCTGAGGGGCGGTCGCGCCGGTGCAAGCCAGCCGATGGCATGCGTATAATGGCGGCGCCGAACGGGAGGACCTTACCGCCATGCACGTTGAAGACGTCAAGACCTACCTGCTGGCGCTGCAGGATCGTATCTGTGAAGCGCTGGCGCTGGAGGACGGTGCCGCCGGCTTTATCACCGACGCATGGCAGCGGCCCGAGGGCGGCGGTGGCCGCAGCCGGGTGCTCGGCGATGGCGCGGTATTCGAGAAAGCCGGGGTCAATTTCTCCCACGTGATGGGCGAGCACCTGCCGCCCTCGGCAACGGCGGCCCGCCCGGAACTCGCCGGGCGCAGCTACCAGGCCATGGGTGTGTCACTGGTGATTCATCCACAGAACCCCTATGTACCCACGTCGCATGCCAACGTGCGCCTGTTCGTGGCGGAGAAAGCCGGCGCCGAGCCGGTCTGGTGGTTTGGCGGTGGCTATGACCTCACGCCCTATTACGGTAACCGCGAGGATTGCAGACACTGGCATCAGGTGGCGGCAGACGCTTGCGCGCCCTTCGGGGATGATGTGTATCCTCGCTACAAGCGCTGGTGCGACGAGTATTTCTACCTCAAACACCGCCAGGAACCGCGGGGTGTGGGGGGGCTGTTTTACGACGACCTGAGTGAAGGAGGCTTTGAGCGCTGCTTCGGGTTCATGCGCGCCGTAGGCGATTCCTACCTGCCCGCTTACCTGCCGATTGTACAGCGTCGCAAGGGCCAGCCCTGGGGTGAGCGCGAGCGGCAGTTCCAACTGTATCGCCGTGGCCGCTATGTTGAATTCAACCTCGTATTTGATCGCGGCACCCTGTTCGGCCTGCAGTCGAACGGGCGCACCGAAGCCATTCTCATGTCCTTGCCACCGCTGGTGCGTTGGGAGTACAACTACCAGCCCGATGCGGGGTCTCCGGAAGCCGAGCTGACAGACTACTATCTGCAGCACCGGGACTGGTTGCATGAATAACGCCTCACAGGCCCATTTGACAACGCGGTGGACAGACGCATCATGACTGCGCAGCCCGACAAATACGCCGTCTTCGGCAACCCCATCAAGCACAGCAAGTCGCCGGCCATCCACGCCGCTTTTGCACAGCAGTGCGATCAGCGCTTGCACTACCGCGCCGTGCGCGTAGAGCTGGATGACTTTGCCCGCTCTGCACGCTGCTTTTTCGACAGTGGCGGCAAAGGTCTCAACGTTACTGTACCGTTCAAGCAGGAAGCCTGCGCATTCGCCGATACCCTCACCGAGCGCGCGCGGCGGGCCGGTGCGGTAAACACTCTCAGTGTCGGCGCCGATGGCGCAGTCTCTGGCGACACCACGGACGGCATCGGCCTGGTACGCGATATGGTGGCCAATCTCGGCTGGCAACTGCAAGGGCGTCGCATCGCCATCATCGGCGCCGGCGGTGCCGTGCGCGGTGTGCTGGAACCGCTACTGAGCGAACGTCCCGCCGCCCTGTTGATCGCCAATCGTACCGCGGCGCGAGCGGAAGCCCTGGCCGATGCGTTTGCCGATCTCGGTCCGGTGCAGGGCGGTGGCCTGGAGGCGCTGGACGGACTGGCGGTGGACGTGTTGATCAACGCAACCAGTGCTGGCCTGTCGGGGGAAATGCCTGCGCTGCCCGATATCCAGTTGACCGTGCGCAGTTGTTGCTACGACATGCTCTACGGGGCTGCCCCCACCCCCTTCATGCGTTGGGCGGCACAGAATACGGCCTGGGCGGTCTCGGACGGGCTGGGTATGCTGGTCGAGCAGGCGGCGGAATCGTTCTATCGCTGGCGCCAGGTGCGCCCTGCCACCCAGCCGGTTATCGCCCAGATGAGGCATTTACTGGCAGCCGCCTGAGGCATTGCGGGCGGCCCGTCTTTTTGCCCGGCGCCGGGAATCAGCGCGCGAGCTCGGCCAGGTGCTGGTCCTTGAGGCGCACATAGTTGGCCGCGCTGTAGCGGAAGTAGTCGAGCTCCTTGTCATTCAGTGCGCGCATCTCGCGCGCGGGGCTGCCCGCGTACAGGTAGCCGCTGCGCAGCGTTTTGCCGGGTGTGACCAGCGCGCACGCGCCGATCACGACCTCGCTCTCCACCACCGCGCCGTCCATCACCGTCGCGCCCATACCCACCAGCACCCGGTCGCCGATGGTGCAGCCGTGCAGGGTGGCATTGTGGCCGATCGTGACATCAGCGCCGATCAGCAGCGGCCAGCCATCCGGGTTGTAGGGACCGGCGTGGGTGATGTGCAACACGCTGCCGTCTTGCACACTGGTGCGCGCGCCAATGCGAATGCGGTGCATGTCGCCCCGGATCACCGCCTGTGGCCAGACGGAAACATCATCGCCCAGCTCAACGTCTCCCAAGACCACGGCGCTGGGGTCTATCAGTACACGCTGCCCGAGACTGGGGGTGTGGCCGCCGAAGCTGCGCAGGCTGGTTGTGGTGTTGTGAGGCATAATAAGCTCCTTGTTCGATCCTGCTACAATAGCGGCTGTCTCAACAGCCCGCCAGCCGATGCTGGCCCGGAAACTCGTATGTCGACACCAGCCCAGAACAGGCGCTTTATTGCGGGCGCGGTCTGCCCGCGCTGCAGCGCCATGGACACGATAGTCGTGGACCGTGAGAGTGACTTGAGGGAATGCGTCGCCTGTGGGTTCAGCGATCCGCGCCCCAAAGAAGGCGGCCCCGTCGAGCCGCCCACCCGGGTGAGCCGCCCCGCCGCGCGGCGTGTGGAAACGCAGGCGGCGGTCGTGCGGATTCTCGACCCGTCAGGCAGTGACAAAGGGCAGGAGTGAGCCTGCCCGCGAAGGTTTAGAGGAAGCGGTAGGAGACCTCAACACCGACGGTGCGTGGGTCGCCGGGGAAGCGGCCGACGGTGCCCAGGAAGTCAGACGTCCAGGTTTCCTCGTAGCCTTCGTCCAGGATGTTGCGGCCCCACAGGAACACGGACCAGGTGTCCGCCTCAATACCGATGCGGCCATTGAGCAACGAGTAACTGTCGATTTCACCCCACTCCAGACTGCTGCCCGGGCGCGCGAAGGACACGTTGTCCTCGGTGGCATAGAAGCTGTCGGTGTAGGTCCAGTCCACGCGGGTAACGAACTCGGCACCCAGGTCGGGCAGCGCCAGGTTATGCTGGATGGCGAAGGCCGCGGTCAGCTCCGGCGCGTCAGGCAGCTTGTTGCCCGCCAGGTCGGCACCGATGCCGGCCGGGTTGCGTACGCTTGAACCACCGGGGAAGGATTCGAACTCGGCGTCGTTGTAGCCCAGCGCACCCTGCAGCATCAGGCTGTTGCCGGGGAAGTAGGTGAGCTCGGCTTCCACACCCCGCGAGCGCACTTCCGCGGCATTGCGGATAGTGATGGCGGAGGTGTTGTTGTCCAGCTGCACGAACTGGTTCAACTGGTAGTCCTCGAAATCCATCTGGAATGCCACCAGGTTGTAGCGCAGGCGGTTTTCCATGGCGGTGCCCTTGAGGCCGATTTCCCAGGCCTCGACGGTTTCCTGATCGAAATCAATCCCGTCGGTGAGGGCGCTGGTGGTCACGAAGTCCACGTTGTAGCCGCCGCTCTTGAAGGCCTCGGAATACTTCAGGTAGATGTTGCTGTCATCGCCGAGGGCATAGCTCAGGCTGAGCATCGGCGAGAAGTCGTCGTAGTCGTTTTCGTCCTGAAAGTTGGCGACGGTCTGGTCGCCCACCACGGGGCCGACCGCAACGCCGAAGATCGCAGCGCCGGGAACCTGCAGGAAGCCGAGGTCGACGATGTCGCCGATCAGGTCAAAATCCACCTCGCGAGTCTCTTCGGTGTAGCGCGCGCCGAAGCCGAGTGTCAGACGCTCGGTGAGGTCGTAAGTACCGTTCACGTACACCGCATAGCTGCGTGTGTCTACATCGGCGAAGGTGCCCACGCCCGCGCCGTCAAACTGTGCGCCGAAAGGCGCCAGTGGCGGTGCCAGGCCCTCGAACACGATGCCGATCTCGTCGCCGATAATGGCGCGGCGCGAAGAACTGGCCTGTTCGTCGTAAATGTACAGCCCGGCAACGTACTTCAGGCGGCCACTGTCGGGCGAGAAAATCTGGAATTCCTGGGTGGTCTGCTCGTAGGCATCCGGGTATTCCACCCGCAGCAGGTTGAGGAAGGAGTGGTCGGTATCCTGACCGCGATCAACCCAGGTATCCCGGTAGGCGGTAATGGAGGTCAGGCGGTAGTCGCTGCCGAGGTCGACATTGACCGTGGCCGATACCCCCCAGATCTCCCGCTCTTCCGAGTTGTCGATGTTGTTGTCGATGCGGAAATCGTTGGGCGACACGGTGTTGGGCACGCTGCCTGACCAATCGGAAATGGCCACACCCCATGAGGACACGCGGTCCGACTCCAGATAGTCGCCGGCGATGTTGACATCGTAGTTTTCGCCACCAAAGGCAAACTGGCCGCGCACTGCAGTGCCGTCGCGCTCGTTGTGCTGCGTGCCAGTAGTGACGTTGGTAATGAAGCCATCGCGATGGTGATCAACTACCGAGAATCGCGCCGCCGCATTTTCGCCCAGCGGCAGGTTGGCGATGGCGGAAACGCGGTAGGAGTCGTAGTTGCCCATTTCCCCGGTGACCAGAAGCTCCTGCTCCTGAGTCGGCTTCTTGGTGACCATGCTGATGGCGCCCGCCACCGTGTTCTTGCCGAACAGTGTGCCCTGCGGGCCGCGCGCCACTTCCACGCGTTCGAGGTCGAGAATCTCGATGTTCTGTGCCGGCGATTGCCCCATGTACACGCCGTCCACGTAGACGCCGGCCCGCGTATCGAAACCGATATTGCGCGTGTTTGCACCCACGCCGCGGATGCGCACAGCGGTCGCGCTGTCGTTGCCGCCGGAGATGCTCATGTTGGGGATGAACTCAGCCAGCTCACGCACCTGGCGCACACCGGTTTTCTGCAGCGCTTCGCTGCTCATGACGGCAATGGAAATGGGTACATCGGTGAGGCTCTCGGTGCGCTTCTGCGCGGTAACCACCACTTCCTCCAGCATGCCGGTACCCTGGGCGGCGGCGTTGACTGAAAGCACGAGCAGTGCGGCAAATGTCAGGCGGGGTTTGAATGCGGTTTGTAGCATTGGGCGTACCTTCTTATATGGAGAAAGGGGATCGTTGCGATCTGCTGCCGCGAATAATAGCAGACCGCAGCACAATTTGACCCACTCCGCGGTGTGCAGCAGCGCCTGGGGGCGGATATTGTGCCGTGGTGGACAGCGTGGTGTACCGGACAGTACCGGAGTTCATTGGCGCTGGTGCACGAGCCCGTTTAAGATCGTCGATACGTTTACCTACTGGACCCCTAGCCATGCATTTGTCCCGCTTTCCGCGACTGCATTTTGCCCACCTACCCACACCGCTGGAGCCGCTGGAGCGCTTGAGCGCTCACCTTGGTGGTCCCCGTCTCTGGATCAAACGTGATGATTGCACCGGGCTGGCCGGCGGCGGCAACAAGACGCGCAAACTGGAGTTCCTGCTGGCGGATGCGCAGGCGCAGGGTGCGGATAGCGTGATTACCCAGGGTGCCACCCAGTCCAACCATGCGCGCCAAACCGCGGCGATTGCCGCCCGGCAGGGGCTGGCCTGCCACATTCTGCTGGAGGATCGCACCGCCAGCGAAGATCCCGACTACAACTACAACGGTAACGTCCTGCTGAACGAGCTGTTCGGTGCGCACCTTACTCTGTACCCGGGCGGCACTGACATGAATGCCGCGATGGCCGCCGAGTCACAACGCCTGCAGGCAGAGGGAGCCCGGCCTTATGTGATTCCAGGCGGTGGTTCCAATGCAACAGGAGCCCTTGGCTACGCCAATGCCGCTCTGGAGTTGCTGGTGCAGGCCAATGAGCGCGGGTTAATGATACGTGAGCTGGTGCATGGCACGGGCAGTGCCGGCACACAGGCAGGGCTGGTAGCTGGCATGGTCGCTACAAACAGCGGAATTCCCGTGCTTGGCATTGGAGTGCGGGCGCCGGACGCGGTCCAGCATCGCAACGTGCTGGCGCTGGCCAATCAGACCACGGCGCTGATGGGCTTGGGTGAGATCGTCACGGCAGAGCAGGTACAGGTAAATTGCGGCTACGTGGGCGAAGGCTATGGCGTCCCCACGGCAGGGACACTCGAAGCCATAACATTGCTCGCTGAACTCGAAGGTATCCTGCTCGACCCGGTTTATACCGGCAAGGGCATGGCCGGACTGATCGACCTGGTGCGGTGCGGTCGCTATCAGCCGGATGATGATGTGGTCTTTCTGCACACCGGCGGCAGCCAGGCGCTATTTGGCTATCGCGCCGCCTTCGGCTTTACCAGTTACCGGTGATCGCGGCGTACAGGGCTGGGCTTGCGCCGCCGGGGCGTCCGCTGCAGCGGAGCTCTAATGTGTCCGTTTGCTGAAACCCAGCGGCATGCGCTTGAAGCCGTCCATGAAATTGGAGCGGAAGTGGGTGGGTTCCCCCAATAGCCTCAGGTCATCCATGCGCGAGAGGATTTCCTGCATCATCATTTCCAGGTTCATTCTCGCCTGATGCTGTCCCGGGCAGACATGCACGCCGAAGCCGAATGTGCGCATGGCGCGGCGCGTCTGCGCTGGATCACGCGTGATGTCAAATGTATCCGGGTGGTCGAAGCAGGCCGGGTCACGGTTGACAGCTGCCAGCAGGCAGACGACCTTGCTGCCTTGTGCAATGTGTTGTCCCGCTAACTCCACATCGCGCATCGCGGTGCGCCGGGTGTACACCACGGTATTGCGATAGCGCAATATTTCCTCGACGGCCGCCGGTATCAGCGCCGGGTCTGCACGCAGCAACGCCAATTGCTCCGGGTGACGGATGAGCTCACGAATCAGCCACGACAACGTGTTGCGTGTGGTCTCGGTGCCGCCAATCATGAGCCCTTGAAAAATGACCCCGTATTCTTCATTGCTCAGGCGGCGTCCGTCGATTTCCGCCGCGAGCAGTTCGGCGGTCATATCATTCCCGGGCTGTTCGCGTCTTTTGGCGGCAAAGGCTGCCGCCCAGGCCACCATCTGTGCCGACGCCGCCCAGCCCTCCTCGCGACTGCCCGCGTAGTCCGGGTCGTTGGCGAGGGTCACCGTGTTGATGGTGGGTACCAGATACGCGTAGTCCTCCTCGGGCACGCCAAGCAGAGTGAACATGACGTGTATTGGCAGGTGCATGGCCACCTCGCTGACGAACTCACATTCCCCGCGCTCTATGATGTTGTCGATGATGGCGGTGACTTTCGCCTGCATCATCTCGCGGCGTGCCTCCAGCATGCCAGGCCGAAAAGCGTAGTCGACCAGTGCGCGGCGAGAGCGGTGTTCGGGCGGGTCGAGGAAGGTCATCGCCTGGCGCTGCATGGCCAGCAGTTCCTCGGGGAAATCCTCCAGCAGTGGACCGAAACTGCTGGAAAATGTACCCGGGTCGCGCAGCACGGTGTCGATATCCGCCTTGTGCAGTACCAGCCAGTGCCCACCCGTGGCGTGTTCGTCTGCTTGCCAGGCAACGCGCTGTTCGCTGCGCAGGGCAGCAATGGCTTCTCTGGGCGTGCCCTGCGAGAAGTTGTCGAGGTGCAGCAGGCGGTCGGAGAAAGGGCAGCTATTCATGGTGTAGGCTCACAGCGGGTGCAACGGTGTGCCGCGGAGATTAGCACACCCCTCCGTGTTCTCTACAGCCTGGAAGTTTCAGCGAGAAGTGCGCCAGCATTATCGTGCCTGAAACCAGCCGCCGCATTCCGACAAACGTCGGTAACTGTAATACAGGGTCAGTCCACGCGCTGTGTTGAACAGGGTAAATGCCAGCCACAGGCCGTGGTTGCCCCAGGGTTGGGTGACATACCAGACAGGCAGGTAAACGAGCAGTGCACTGGCCAGCATGGTGCGCATCATGGGCCGTGTTTCGCCGGTGCCGATAAACACGCCGTCCAGCAGGTAGGTAGGCGCCGCCACCAGTGGCAGCAGCACCAGCCACAGTCGGTGCTGGTCCAGCACCAGCAGCACGTCAGGCAGGCTGGTCAGCAGCCGGAACAGGGGTAGCTGCAGGATTAGAAACGCGATGCTCAGGGCCACTGCAGAGGCGGCACACCACAGGCCGCAGCGGCGCACAACCCGGTAGAACCCCCCCGAGTCGTTGGCACCTGCGCGATTACCCGCCAGGCTCTCCGCGGCATAGGCGAAGCCATCGAGGGCATAAGCGGTGAGTAACAGCAGTTGCATCAGCAGCGCGTTTGCGGCCAGTGTGGCCGTGCCCAGTTTCTCACCCATGCTGGTAAAAAAGGCAAAGGCGGCGAGCAAGGTGATGGTGCGCACGAAGAGATGGCTGTTGCTGCGCATCAGGGCAGAATAGGCGCGCAGGTTCAGCAGCTCCCTCCGGCTCGGTGCCGCCAGCGGTGCCAGGCGTTGGCGCACGGCGAACAGGGCGAGGCCAAGCCCGCCGTACTCGGCGAGCACGGTGGCCAGCGCGGCACCATCGCTGGCCCAGCCCAGGCCCACCACAAGCAGCACATCCAGTGCGATATTGGCCAGATTGGTGACGATCAGTACCCACATGGGCCAGCGGGTATCGCCGTGGCCGATGAACCAGCCGATGATGGCATAGGTCACCAGCACCGCCGGCGCACTGATGATACGGATGCGCGCATAGCTGTCCGCCAGGGGCAGCAGTGTGGCGTCCGGCGCCATGAGTGCCAGCCCCGCTTGCAACCAGAGCGGGTGCAGCAGCCAGACCAGCCCCGCCAGCGCCAGGGCGAGCACACCGGCGCGGTACAGTTCCAGGCTGGCACGCGCCTCGCTGCCGGCGCCCAGCGCGCGCGCAACACGCCCGGTTGTGCCCATGCGCAGGAAGCTGAAACCCCAGTAAAGGAAGGAGAGCAGCGCGCTGCCGATGGCGACGGCACCCAGATAACGCGTATCGTCCAGATGCCCCAGTATGCCCGCATCGACCAACCCGAGCAGGGGAATGGAAATGTTGGACAGAATTGCCGGCCAGGCGATTTGCCATATTTTGTGGTCAAGCGATGTTGCGGCACCCATATCTAGCGCTCTGGCGGCTCCCGACGCCGTCTTCACGGGCAGTCGGCAAACCCTCACAAAATCAGCATCTTAGTATTTTTTGCTCAAGAGTTTCGCTATAATCGGCGCGGCTCGAGATGCGGCACTTGGTCGCAGGGGCTTGAAAATTGGCTGGAACAAGCATCTACCCCATTCCTCCCTTCCCATGATGAAGGGCTGCGGCCCCCTGGCGCAATGTGCCCGTGGTCGCTTGGAAAGCACGCTGCACGGCGTGTCTGCAGGAAGAAAGGTGTGCTCCACCGGCCGGGGGAGAGATTGTGAAAATGAGGGAGACACGGGAAATGTTGTTGAAAGCGAACAGACTGCGTGAGCTGGCGCTTGGTCCTGTGCTCATGCTGCTTGGCCTGGCGAGTGCCGGTGCCGCAGCTGCGGGTGACAAGGTAAACCAGGTGAATATGGCACCCGGCGCCACCGAAATCGGCCAGAGCATTTACGACCTGCACATGCTGATCTTCTGGATCTGCGTCATCATCGGCGCATTGGTCTTCGGGGTCATGTTCTATTCCATCTACTACCACCGTAAGTCGCGTGGCGTTACACCATCCACGTTCCACGAGAGCACCAAGGTGGAAATTGCCTGGACGGTTGTCCCCTTTCTTATTCTGATTGGCATGGCGGTGCCTGCTACGTCCACGCTGCTGGAAATCTATGATTTTGACGATGCCGAAATGGACGTCCTCATCACCGGTTACCAGTGGAAGTGGAAGTACGAATATCTCGATGAAAATGGCGAGAACGTCTCGTTCTTCAGCAACCTGCGTACCCCGCAGGGCGAAATCTACAACACGGCTGACAAGGGCGAGCACTACCTGCTTGAAGTTGATGAGCCGCTGGTGATTCCGGTCGATACCAAGGTGCGCTTCCTTGTGACGGCGAATGACGTTATCCACTCCTGGTGGGTGCCCGAGCTGGCAGTAAAGAAGGATGCTATTCCCGGCTTTATCAACGAAACCTGGACCAAGGCGAGCACAGAGGGCATTTATCGTGGCCAGTGTGCCGAGCTGTGCGGCAAGGACCACGGCTTCATGCCGGTGGTCGTGAATGTGGTCAGCAAGGAAGAGTATGCCGGCTGGCTGGAAACCAAAAAGGTCGAGGCAGCTGAAATCCGCGACCTGATGGCGCAAACGTTCACGATGGACGAGCTGATGACCCGTGGCAAAGCGGTGTACGAGCGCAACTGCCTGGCCTGTCACGGTGCCAACGGTGAGGGTGGTGTAGGTACCGCAATCGCCGGCAGCGCAGTCGCCATGGGTGACGTCAGTGGTCATCTGGAAATTGGTATCAACGGCGTGCCGGGTTCTGCGATGCAGGCCTTCGGTGGGCAGATCAACGATGTGGAGATGGCGGCGGTGATCACGTATCAGCGCAACGCGTTTGGCAACAATATGGGTGATATGGTGCAGCCCATTGATGTGTACAACCACAAGAAAGGCTAATTGGAGGAGTTAACGATGGGCGATCATCATCACGGTCCTGCCAAGGGCCTTAGCCGGTGGCTGTTCACCACCAACCATAAAGATATCGGAACCATGTACCTGTGGTTCTCGTTTTCCATGTTCATTCTGGGCGGCGCGTTTGCCATGATTATCCGTGCCGAGCTGTTCCAGCCCGGCATGCAGTTGGTAGAACCCGCCTTTTTCAACCAGATGACCACCCTGCACGGTCTGGTGATGGTGTTCGGGGCGATCATGCCCTCCTTCGTCGGTCTCGCCAACTGGATGATTCCGATGATGATCGGCGCGCCGGACATGGCGCTGCCACGGATGAACAACTGGAGCTTCTGGATCCTGCCGCCGGCGTTTTTGATTCTGGCGGGAACGCTGTTCATGGAAGGCGGGGCGCCCAACTTCGGCTGGACCTTCTACGCGCCGCTGTCGACCACCTACGCGCCGCCGTCGGTTACCTACTTCATTTTCTCCATTCACGTGCTCGGACTGTCGTCCATCATGGGGTCGATCAACATCATCGCCACCGTGATGAACATGCGGGCTCCCGGCATGACCTACATGAAGATGCCGCTGTTCGTCTGGACCTGGCTGATCACCGCATTCCTGCTGGTGGCGGTAATGCCGGTGCTCGCGGGCGCCGTGACCATGATGCTGATGGATATTCACTTCGGTACCAGCTTCTTCTCCGCCGCCGGCGGTGGTGACCCGGTACTGTTCCAGCACATTTTCTGGTTCTTCGGCCACCCCGAGGTGTACATCATCATTCTGCCGGCCTTCGGTGTGGTTTCGCAAATCATCCCCACCTTTGCCCGCAAGCCCTTGTTTGGCTACGACTCCATGGTCTACGCCACCGCCGCCATCGCCTTTCTGTCGTTTATCGTGTGGGCACACCACATGTACACGGTAGGCATGCCGGTAGCCGGTGAGCTGTTCTTCATGTACGCCACCATGCTGATTGCGGTGCCCACCGGGGTGAAGGTATTCAACTGGGTGACCACCATGTGGCGTGGTGC
>Ga0181372_1000064_pt1 | contig 27472 bp, 23 predicted proteins | sample LowvirmetaG_5_FD_130161 | JGI IMG/M metagenome (GOLD analysis project Ga0181372, IMG submission 130161) | Marine viral communities from the Subarctic Pacific Ocean - Lowphox_08 viral metaG | ecosystem: Environmental > Aquatic > Marine > Oceanic | place: Subarctic Pacific Ocean | collected...
AATTGCCACCGAATACGCCGGCAAGCTCAAGGTGTGCAAAGTCGATGTCGATGCCAATCCCGACATCCCGCCCAAGTTCGGCATTCGCGGCATTCCCACCCTGATCCTGTTCAAGGGCGGCAGCGCCGAGGCCACCAAGGTCGGCGCCCTGTCCAAGAGCCAGCTCGTGGACTTCATCAAGGAAGCCATCTAGGACGCAATGCAGCGGCTTGCCACACCGTAACCCACCCCGGGATGCACGGTGCGGCGAGCCGCAAAAAACCTAGACGCCTCTCACACAGCGTGCTACATTCGTTTTCGTTGCACGGCCCCGTGCCGCGATAATAACTCTGCCACCCAACGACTTAACGCTGCATTCATGTTGCCTCTGTCCGGTTTCCCGGCAGCGCTCCCGTTTGCATTGATCATCTTCCCCGAACAACAACTCAGCGCTCTTCTATGAATCTAACTGACCTCAAAACCAAATCCACGCAGGAACTGATTGATATTGCGAAGGAAATCGGCCTGGAAAACATGGCCCGGTCCCGCAAGCAGGACATCATTTTTGCCATTCTGAAGCGTCATGCCAAAAGTGGCGAAGACATCTCGGGCGATGGTGTACTGGAAATCCTGCAGGATGGCTTTGGTTTCCTGCGCTCTTCCGACAGCTCCTATCTCGCCGGGCCCGACGATATCTACGTATCGCCCAGCCAGATTCGCCGCTTCAACCTGCGCACCGGCGACAGCATTTCGGGCAAGATACGCCCCCCAAAAGACAGCGAACGTTATTTCGCGCTGCTCAAAGTCAGCGAGATCAACTTCAATCGCCCGGAAAATGCCAAGCACAAGATTCTGTTTGAAAACCTGACGCCGCTGTTCGCCGACAAGCGCCTGATGCTGGAAAAAGGCAATGGCAGCAGCGAAGACCTTATCGGCCGCGTAATCGACCTCGTCGCCCCCATCGGCAAGGGCCAGCGCGGCCTGTTGGTGGCACCGCCGAAAGCGGGCAAAACGGTAATCATGCAGAGCATCGCGCAGGCGATCCTGACCAACAACCCCGAGTGCTACATCATTGTGCTGCTGATTGATGAGCGCCCGGAAGAGGTGACCGATATGCAACGCACCGTTGGCGTGCGCGGCGCAGAAGTGGTTGCCTCCACCTTCGACGAACCGCCCTCACGCCACGTACAGGTTGCCGATATGGTAATCGAGAAAGCCAAGCGGCTGGTGGAGCACAAGCGCGACGTGGTGATTCTGCTCGACTCCATCACGCGACTGGCGCGCGCCTACAACACCGTGGTGCCCAGCTCCGGCAAGGTACTCACCGGCGGTGTAGATGCCCACGCGCTGGAACGCCCCAAGCGTTTCTTCGGTGCGGCGCGCAACATCGAAGAAGGCGGCAGCCTGTCCATCATCGCCACCGCGCTGGTCGACACCGGATCAAAGATGGACGAAGTGATCTACGAAGAATTCAAAGGCACCGGCAACATGGAACTGCACCTGGACCGCAAGATTGCCGAGAAGCGCGTCTATCCCGCCATCAACATCCGCCGTTCCGGCACACGCCGTGAGGAATTGCTTACCGGCGAGGAAGAGCTGCAACGCATGTGGATTCTGCGCAAGCTGCTGCACAGCATGGAAGATGGCCCGGCTATCGAATTCCTGCTCGACAAGCTCAGGGACACCAAGACCAACGATGAATTCTTCATGTCCATGAAACGTAAATAACGTTGTTGCGGAGCCGGCAGGAGCCGGCTTCGCAACACGCTATACTGTCCCTTCGCCCGCAACACCCGCCAGGACAGCCTGTGAACTACAAAGACCTTCGTGACTTCATTGCGGTACTGGAACAACGCGGTGAACTCGTACGTATTCGCCACGAAGTGGACCCCAACCTTGAAATGACCGAGATCGCCGACCGCACCTTGCGCGCCGGTGGCCCCGCACTGCTGTTCGAGAACCCTAAAGGCAGCCGCATTCCGGTGCTGGCCAACCTGTTCGGCACACAGACACGCGTGGCCCTGGGCATGGGCGCGGAGAACGTGCAGGCCCTGCGCGAGATCGGAGAGATACTGGCCTACCTGCGTCAACCCGACCCGCCCAAGGGGCTGCGCGATGCCTGGGAGAAAGCGCCGCTGCTGAAGCAGGTGATGAACATGGGGCCCAAGGTGGTACGCAATGCGCCGTGCCAGTTCCACGCCAAAAGTGGTGACGATGTGGACCTCTACCAGCTCCCCATACAAACCTGCTGGCCCGGCGACGCAGGCCCGCTGGTCACCTGGCCGCTGGTGATCACCCGCGGGCCCAACAAGACGCGGCAGAATCTCGGCATCTATCGCATGCAGCTTATCGGCCGCAATAAGCTGATCCTGCGCTGGCTGTCGCATCGCGGCGGCGCCCTGGACTATCGCGACTGGCAGCTGCAGCACCCCGGCCAGCGCTATCCGGTTGCCATCGCCCTGGGGGCAGACCCCGCCACGACGCTGGGTGCCGTTACCCCGGTACCGGACAGCCTGTCCGAGTACGCCTTCGCCGGATTACTGCGCGGCGCCAAAACTGAACTCGCCGAGTGCTATACCGCAGGTTGCCGCGATCACGGGCTACAGGTTCCGGCCAGCGCCGAGATCATCCTGGAAGGTTATCTGGAGCCGGGCGAAATGGCCGATGAGGGCCCCTTCGGCGATCACACGGGCTACTATAATGAAGTCGAGCGCTTTCCGGTATTCACCGTGGAGGCCATCACGCACCGCGAAGACCCGATTTACCACAGCACCTATACCGGCCGGCCGCCAGACGAGCCCGCCATTCTCGGCCTGGCGCTGAACGAAGTCTTCGTGCCTATCCTGCAGAAGCAGTTCCCGGAAATCGTCGACTTCTACCTGCCACCCGAGGGCTGCTCCTACCGTATGGCAATCGTCACCATGCGCAAGGAGTACCCGGGGCACGCCAAGCGCGTGATGCTGGGCGTGTGGTCATTCCTGCGCCAGTTCATGTACACGAAGTTTGTGATTGTCACCGACGAGGACGTCAACGCCCGCGACTGGCAGGATGTAATCTGGGCGATGACCACCCGCATGGACCCGCAACGCGACAGTGTGTTCATCGAAAACACGCCCATCGACTACCTGGACTTTGCCTCGCCGGTGGCCGGCCTGGGTTCAAAAGTCGGCTTTGATGCGACCAACAAATGGCCGGGCGAAACCACCCGCGAGTGGGGCAGCCCCATCGTCATGAGCAGCGAGGTCAAGGCGCGGGTGGATGCGTTGTGGGACGAACTGGGCATCGACCTGCCGCCGCAGGGCAAGCCGCGTTAGCGCGGCGCCTAAGAGGCGGCGAGCGCGGGGGCGTGCTGCTTCGGCTGCGGCAGCAACGGCAGGCTTTTTTCACGCAGCAACAGGCCTTCTCGGAAGTACGTAGCGCTCTCACGGTCTTCGCCCAGAGCGGCCAGCAATCGACCCAACTCCGCACACACTTCCGCCGTGCGCCGCTGCCGGTAGCTGCCTTCAAAGTAATCTCTCGCCTTGCCCCACAGTTCGTGACGACAGGCCAGCCGCCCCAGGGTCAGCAGCAACTGATGATCGCGCGGGTGGTCTAGCAGCCAGGCTTCAGCCTGGGCCAGCTGACGTCCGGCATCCGGCAACTCCACGTAACCAAACAGGCGCGCCAGATCGGCGTCCCAGTCCTGCTTCAGTGCGCGCTGAATCACCTTGGCCGCGCCACTGGCATCGCCGGCATGAATCAAAGCGCCCACATAGTTGCGCAGAATCACCTTGTCCTGACGCAGCGTCGTGGGGGTTGCCTGCCAGCGCTGATGCAACGCGGCCGGGACATCGCCGGACTCTGCCGTGGCGCAGTGCTCCAACAGGCGGATATGCACCGTACGCTCCAGCTCAAGCAATGCAGGCTCATCCAATACGGCGTGTTTGCGCAACTCCGGCAACAGCTTGAGCAGCGCGTCCCAGTCCTCCAGTCCGAAATACGCCTTGTGCAGCAGCTTCAGCACGTACGGGTGGCGGCCTGCATTGCGCCGCGCGCGTTCCAGCGTGGCGACCGCCTGTTCGTACTGCCCGCCCTGTAACTTCAACTCGGCCTGGGTGAGCTCCACTGCGATACCGGCATCCGACCCCGCTTGCTCCGCCACACCCAGGTACTCGCGCATCTTGTCCGGCTCGCTCAGCTGAAAGCTGGCGCGGGCAGCGATAAGGTAATTGAGCAGCGGAACCTCGCTGTGTTCGGCACCGCCAATCAGCTGACGCCGCGCACGCTCCCAGTTGCCCTCGATAAAGTTGATCAGCCCGCGATGGGTGAGCCGGGCCGCGCGGCGCGTCTTGCGCTGGCCCAGCCAACCGGCGATGGAGCGCTGACCGGAAAGCAGCTTGCGCAGCAGGCCGATCGCCGCATACAGCAGCACGGCGAGTAGCGCCAGCAGCACCAGCCCCACCCACAGGCTGGTCTCCACGGTGTAATGCCCGTAAGCCACCAGCACATAACCGGGCTGGCTTTCGATCAGCGCAACGACCCCGACTCCCAGCAACAGCGCGAGCAGCGCCACCATCAACAGCCCACGCATGACTATTGCGCTCCGTCGCGCTGCAGGCGCGGCTCGGTGTAAGTCTTCAGCGCCGCCAGCGATGCGGAGATGTCCGGCAGCGGCACGGCAATGACCTCATCGGAGAGATCCTCCAGTTCGTTTGCCACGGCACTTGCCGCCGCCTCGTCCGCCAGGAAAAACTCGGTCAGCCAGCGCTGGGCGCGCTGCAGGCTCGCCTCGTACAGGGGCTGATTTCCCGATAACAACGCCACCTGTGCCTGCTGCAACAGCATGACCAGATTCTGGCGCAGCAGGCCTTCCCACTGCGGATCCACCAGCGCCTCGACCGGCACCTCACGGCGGCGCACCACAATGTATTTGGACAGGGTCGCCAGCGCCTGCTGATAGCCCTGCTGCAGGCGCTGTTGCCAGGTGTCAGCCGCTGCTGCCTCGGGGCCGTCCGACCGCTCCGGCAGCTCGAAAATCACCAGCCCGGCCACCTGGTCAACCAGTGCACCGAGACGCAGGTACAAACCCTCGACATCCAGCTCCGGCAGTGCGCGCAATGCCGCGAGGTCCTCCGCCACCGCACGCCGCACCGGGTGTAGCGCCGTGCTGTCGAGCTGGCGCAGAATACCGTCCGCGCTTTGCAGCAAGCGCCGCGCCGAGACGGCATCCCCGGCCATGATCAGCCGCTGGTTGGCGAGCCGCAACAAGTACTCAACTTCAGCCAGCAGCCAACTGTCGCGATCGCCACCGCGCAGTTGCGCGAGCTCCGCGCGCTGCTCTGCCAGGCGTGTTTCCAGGGTCTGCAGGCGGGAAGCCTGCTCCCGCACCGACGCGGCCTGGCGCTGCAGTTGTGGCTGTACCGTATTCAGGCGCTGCTCCAGCGTATCCTGCACGCTGCGTTCAAGCGCACGCAGCTCGGCACGAATCTCCGCGTCGTCCGCGGCGACCACCTGGGCACTGTGATCGACCTCTTCCAGTTCCACCAGACGTTGCAGCACCGCGGCTTCACGCGACTGCGCCTGCAGCACCAGCCACGCGGCCGCCGCGGCAAGACCGAGCACCAGCAACAGAGCGAACCAGGCGACGGCGCCGCCGCTGCGCGCCCGGGGAGCGGCCTCCAGCTGGGATGCGGGCTGTTCGGGCGCCGGCTCAGGCGCGGCATCGGGCTCTCCCCGGGGTGGCTCGGCTGCCACTGGGGGGGATGTTTCAGTCAGGTCTTTTTCATCACTCACTTCTTCTCTCCCTTCGCCGGGCTCCAGTGCTCCAGGGCGCGCAACATGGCACCGTCGGAGGCATTGTCCGCAACCAGACAATGCTTGAATCCCGCTGCCATCGCCGCATCCGCAACGCGCCGCGAGGGCAATAGCAAGGTGACTCCCTGTAACTTAGTGGTTTCTTCGGGGCTAAGCAACGCCAGCATCGTGTTCAGGCCGTCACCGCTGCTGATGCAAATCACCTCGATCTGCCAATCGGCCAGCGCGGTGGCGAGAGCCCCCGGCGCCATGGATGGACTGAGGCGACGATAGCACGCAAGGGTCTCGACATGGGCACCGCGCCGGGTGAGCTCACGCCGCAACGTGTCGCGCCCTCCCTGCCCCTTCACGATCAACACCTGCTCTCCGGCACAGTCACGCAGGCCTGGCAGATTGAGCAAACCCTCACTACTCATGTTCTCGCCGGGTGTCATAGCCACTACATCAAAACCGGCGAGCGCGCGGGCCGTCCCTTCGCCCACCGCATACCAGTGCAGGCCAACCGGCAATTGAGGCCAATAGCGCTCAATGACCGGCATGCCAAAACCGACTGCATTGGCACTGACAAAAATGACATGCTGCACACGATCGAGCGCCTGCACACGGAGCCGCTCGGCGACGGGCAGGGGCGTCAAGGGCTGCAGCTGCAAAAAGGGCAGGTGATGCGCGGTGAACCCACGCGCCGCCAGCGCAGAACACAGGTGCTCGCCCTGCCCGGCGGGACGGGTGACCAGCACCGATCTAGCGACCATAGACCTCGGCCAGAATAGCGCCCGCGCCCTGCCCCAACAGGTCTTCCGCCACGGCAATGCCCAGCGCCTCCGCCTCGGCCACCGGTGCCCGGGCCTCGGCGCGCAGCAGCAGGCCACCATCCGGCCGGCCCACCAGGCCGCGCAGCCACAGCATTTCATTGCCCGACTCCAGTTCCGCGTAGCAGGCAATCGGGACCTGGCAGCCGCCCTCCAGGCGACGGTTCAGGGCACGCTCCGCGGTCACCCGCAGCGCCGTGGGCACGTTGTGTAAGGGCTGCAACAGCGTCAGCAGCTCCTGGTCGCTGCTGCGCAGCTCGATGCCCACCGCACCCTGCCCGCCAGCGGGCAGTGACTCGGTCACCGGCATGCGCTGCCGAATGCGCTCGTCCATCTGCAAGCGCAGCAGCCCGGCGGTCGCGAGGATAATGGCGTCGTACTCGCCCGCATCGAGCTTGCGCAAGCGCGTGTTCACATTCCCGCGCAGAAAGCGCACCTCAAGGTCGGGGCGCGCCGCCCGCAGCTGGCACTCCCGACGCAGGCTGGAGGTACCGACAATGCTGCCCGGCGGCAGCGTAGCCACATTATCATAGTGGTTGCTGACAAAGGCATCCCGGGGATCCTCGCGCTCACAGATCACGCCGAGGCAGAGGCCCTCGGGGAATTCCATCGGGACATCCTTCATCGAATGCACGGCGATATCCGCGCTGCCATCGAGCAATGCGGTTTCCAGCTCTTTCACGAACAGTCCCTTGCCGCCCACCTTGGCCAGCGGCACATCCAGCAGCTGGTCGCCGCGGGATGTCATGCCCAGCAGCTGTACGTCAAGGCCCGGATGGGTTTGTTGCAAGGCGTCGCGAACAAACTCGGCCTGCCACAGGGCGAGCGGACTTTCTCGGGTAGCGATGGTAATGGTACGGGACATGAACAGGTTCCTGCAGAGCGAGGCGCGATGATACCAGCCACGTCCCGGCGCTGCGACTTTGCCCGGCCGCCCGCAGCGGCGGCTGCGTTCTCAGCTCTGCTGTAACCGTGCCTTCACGGCCGCCAGGTGCCGGCGGCTGACCTGCGGTCGCAGGGCCACGCCATCCAGCTCGACCGACCAGCCGCCTTGCGTATCGCGCCGCAAGCGCTGGATGTGGCGCCGGGCTACCAGGGCGTTGCGATGCACGCGCAGGAAGTCTGCGGCGAACTCCTGCTCCAGATCCTTCAACGCGTCCTGAATCAGGAGTTCACGCCCGGGAGCGACTGCCGTCACATACTTCTGCTCCGCGATAAAGCAGCGGACCTCGGCAATGGGCAATGTCTCCAGGCCGCGGTGCCCCTGGCTACTCACCTGGGAACGACCCGCTGGCTCACCATCGGACAATGCGGCCAGCTGCACGCGATTGACCCGTCCGGCCGTGGCCAGCGCCCGGGCGAGCTCCGACTCACGCACGGGTTTCAGCAGGTAGGCAACCGCCTGATGACGCAGGGCGTCGAGCGCATATTCATCGTACGCGGTGCAAAAAATCACGGCGGGCGGTGCCGGCAAGCGGTCCATGGCCGCCGCCACCTCAATACCATCCATGCCGGGCATACGCACATCCAGCAACACCAGTGCGGGATCCTCACGCGCCAACAGCGCCAGTGCCGCCTCTCCCGAATCCGCCTCAATGACGCAGGCCTCGGGGCGCAGTCGCTGCAACAATCGACGCAGGCGCTCGCGCGCCAGCGGCTCGTCATCAACCAGCAGGACTTTCACACCAGCGACTCCACCGGGTAGCGTAATTCCACGCGAAAGTGCCCGTGGGCTTCCCACGGGCGCAAACTTGCTGCCTCACCGTAGAGCGCCAGCAGGCGCTGCTCGATGTTGGTCAACGCCATGCGCTCACCACGGCTGGCAGCGGGCGGCTCCGGTCGCGGGTTTTCGATCACCACATGCACATCGCCGTTATCCTCTGCCACAACAACGCGAACAAGCCCGCCCCCCGGCAACAGTGATATGCCGTGATACACGGCGTTTTCCACCAGCGGCTGCAGGATGAGGCTGGGCATGGGCAGCGCGCCCACGCCCTCAGCCACCTGCCAGTCCACCTGCAGGCGGTCGCCGAGGCGCAGGCGCTCGATACCAAGGTACAGCTCGCAGCGATGCACCTCTTCGGCGACGGTGTCGCCCGGTCCGGAATGACGCAGGCTGGCGCGGAACAGCTCTGCCAGATCTTCGACGGCGGCCTCGGCGCGCTCGGGATGCGAAGCAATAAGACTGGCAATACTGTTCAGGGTGTTGAACAAAAAGTGCGGGCGAATACGGGCCTGCAGCGAATCAATGCGGGCCTGCAGTTCCGAGTGCTCGCGCAGGGTCAGCTGCTGCTGCAGGTAGAAATACCGCAGGGCGATACCGGCAACCAGCGCGGCGACCAGGGTATTGCGCAACACCCACCAACGGTCGTCGGCATCCGCCATCAGCGCCGGGTAAAACCGCAGGATCAACTCGCTGGAGAGGCCCGTCACTATCACCACGAGCAGTATGCTGCCGGCCGCCGCCAACCACAGACTGTGGCGCGAAAACCAGCCGCGCAACAGGCACAGGGCCACGGCGCTCGCCAGCACCAGCCATTGCACCAGCACCGAGCCGGTCGCCAGCACCGTCCAGTCGAAGCGCGGCAGACTACTGACCGCCAGGGTGTACATCAGCACCATAAGCTCGGCGAGCAGAACCAGAAACAGGAGTGCACGCGGTGCACAGAGATCCGGAATGAAGAACGCACCCGAGGCCTGCGCTCGCGCCGCCAGCTGTTGCTCCCCCACATCCTGCATGTGCACCAACCCTTGTCCACCCCGGTGGTATACTTGCACCCAAGCGCGACCGGCACAAGCGCCAGAACGCCAGCCATGGCCTGCAGCGGGCCCCCAACCAGATACGGATCAACATGAGCAAGCAGACAGACACCAACACCCTCTGGGGCGGCCGCTTCGCCGAACCCACCGATCAATTCGTGCAGCGTTTTACCGCATCGGTCCAATTCGACCAGCGCATGGCCCGGGAAGATATCCAGGGCTCGCGCGCCCACGCCGACATGCTCTGCGCGGTGGGTGTGCTCACAGCAGAGGAACGCGAACAGATCCAGGCCGGGCTTGATCAGGTCGAAGCGGAGATTGCCCGGGGTGACTTCGGCTGGTCTATCGAGCGCGAAGACGTGCACATGAACATCGAGGCGCGCCTGACCGAGCTGATCGGCAATACCGGCAAGAAACTGCACACTGGCCGCTCGCGCAACGACCAGGTTGCCACCGACATCCGACTGCACCTGCGCGCCGCCATTGACCTCATTGCGGGAGAGCTCACCCGCCTGCAGCGCGGCACCATCGAGCTCGCCGCAGCCCAGTGCAACACCATCATGCCCGGCTTTACCCACCTGCAGACCGCACAGCCGGTGGTGTTCGGCCATCATTTGCTGGCCTGGAACGAGATGCTGGAGCGCGATTACGGCCGGCTCATGGACTGCCGCGCGCGCCTCAACCAGTCGCCGCTGGGTGCCGCCGCCCTCGCGGGCACCACCTACCCCATCGACCGCGATATGACCGCGCGCGCCCTGGGCTTCGACCGCCCCACCGCCAACTCGCTGGATTCGGTGTCAGACCGAGACTTCGCCATCGAATTCTGCAGCTTTGCCGCGCTGCTCATGACCCACCTGTCGCGCATGTCCGAGGAGCTGGTGCTGTGGACATCGGCCCAGTTCAACTTCATTGAGCTGCCGGACCGCTTCTGCACCGGTTCATCCATCATGCCGCAGAAGAAAAACCCGGATGTGCCCGAACTGGTGCGGGGCAAGGTGGGCCGGGTCAATGGGCACCTGATCTCCCTGCTCACCCTGATGAAAAGCCAGCCGCTGGCGTACAACAAGGACAACCAGGAGGACAAGGAGCCGCTGTTCGACACGATCGATACGGTGCTGGGCAGCCTGCGCGCCTTCGCCGACATGGTCCCCGCCATCCGGCCCCGCAGCGAGCAGATGCGCGAAGCGGCACGCCGTGGGTTTTCCACCGCCACGGACCTCGCCGACTATCTGGTGCGCAAGGGCCTGCCCTTTCGCGATGCCCACGAAGTGGTGGGCAAGGCCGTCGCCCACGGTGTGGCCAGCGGCGCCGACCTGGCGGAGATGTCACTTGCCACACTGCAGAGCTTCCACGCCGACATCGCCGCGGATGTGTTCGATGTGCTGACCCTGGAGGGGTCCGTTGCCGCACGCGACCACCTGGGGGGTACCGCACCACGTCAGGTGCAGGCCGCGGCCGGCACTGCCCTGCAGCGTCTCGACGCACGGCCGGCGTAAGCGCGCCACCGTTGCCTGCCCCGGTGCAGCCGCGGGCGCATCAAGGGGTAAAGCGCAGGCTGGCCTGAAAGGTGACATCGGGGGCTGTCTCTACGCGAATATCCTCAATAAACCCGGCCTCCAGCGCCCAGCGGGGGCTCACCTGCCAGCGCGCACCCACATTCAGCAGCAGTGCCGTGGCGCCCAAGGCCGTCAAATCACTCTGCAAGGGCGCTGACTGGGCATCAATCTGGGCCAGCAAGGTCACGCGCTCATGCACTGCCCAGCCGATACCCAGCCCGGCAAACCAGAGGTCTCGCTCCTGCACGGCCTGCAGGCCTGCAATCTGGCCCGCGCGCAAGTAGCCGGCCTGCCCGAACAGTTGCCCGCGACTCCCGGCTGGCGCCCAGTTGGCCCGCAGCACCGCGAAAGCATCTTCCGCACCGCTGCCGAGGAGCTCGCGTTCTTCTCCTGTCGCCAGCTTGTAACCGAGCCCCGCGCTCACCTGCCACTCATTGTCATCGACGAGTGCGCGCTGCAGCGCGAGCGTGACATCACCCGCCCCCGAGGCACTGTCGCGCAGTGACAGTGACGCAGCGGTGGACTGGTAACGAAAATCCAGCTGGTCCCGGGGCACCGTATCGCGGCCGCCATCCGGCATACCCCACAGGCTGTGCCAGCCGTCGATCAGCGAATCAAGCGAGCCACCGCTGTGGCTCACCCAGGGCAGCTCCACCTGGAGCTCCCAGCCCGGCGCAAAGGCATAGCGCCACTCGAGGGCGAGACGGTGGGTTTCACCGTCCAGGCGCAGCGCCTCGAAGGCTGAGGCATCAAAAACGGCGTGACTGGCCAGAGCGCCGTGCGCGGCGAACGCCACATCACCCGTGGACAGCAGCGCCGCGCTGCGCGCCGAGGGCATACCGAAAAGGCCAGCCACCGGCGTCAGGTTCTTGCCGTAGAGGGGTTCAACGGCCTGTGCGGCGTTGTCCAGTAACAGCGACAGGACGAGCAGGCCGCAGCCGATGAACTGCCGTGTCGATAACAGCGGGGGAACTATGACACGCACGCGTGGGCCCTCGTGGACGATTCAGAGCTGGCTGCGCCTCGCGACGAAGCATGGGCCTGGAATCCTGCCATGATCCCGCGTGCAATTCGACCCTCTATCGCACAAGAACGCGACGTCAATTCGGGTATACTGCGCGCTTTTCACAGCGGAACCCTTGTTATGCTTCACACGCGCCTTCACTGGCTGCTCGCCCTGGCGCTACTGGCGGGCTGCGGGCAAACAGGCCCGCTGCAGCTGCCGCCCCCGGACGCCGTCAGCGTTCCGCCAGCGCCCGCCGCTGGTGCACCGCCGGCTGGCACAGCACCTTCTTCCGCAACCGATTGAGTACGCAGAGAGCCATGAGTTTTTTCCAGTTCCGTGACGGCATCTTGCATGCCGAAGACGTCACCGCAGACGCCATCGCCCAGCAGTACGGCACGCCATGCTATGTGTATTCACGCGCCGCCCTCGAAACGGCGCTGCGGGCCTACCAGGATGCCCTGGCTGACTGGCCCCACCTCATTTGCTACGCGGTCAAGGCCAACTCCAACCTCGCGGTACTCGATGTGCTGGCACGGCTCGGCGCAGGCTTTGACATCGTGTCCGTGGGCGAACTGGAGCGCGTGATTGCCGCCGGTGGTGACCCGGCGAAAACCGTGTTTTCCGGCGTGGCCAAAACGGCCGAGGAGATGGCCAGGGCGCTGGAGCTGGGCATCCACTGTTTCAACGTGGAATCCGCGGCGGAGCTCGAGGTGCTCAACCGCGTCGCCGCGCAGATGAACCTGCAGGCGCCGGTTTCCATTCGGGTGAACCCCGACGTGGATGCGCGCACCCATCCCTACATTTCCACGGGGTTGCGCGAAAACAAGTTCGGCCTGGGTGTCGACGAAGCACTGCCGCTCTACCGTCGCGCTGTGGCGCTGCCGCACATCGACGTGCGCGGCCTGGACTGTCATATCGGCTCGCAGCTGACCGAGCTCAGCCCTTTTATTGACGCCCTGCGGCGCCTGCTCCTGCTGGTCGATACGCTGGCAGACGAAGGCATCGAAATCCGCCACCTCGACCTCGGTGGCGGCCTCGGGGTGCGCTACCGCGACGAACAGCCGCCCGCTATCGCCGACTATATCGGGGCCATACGCGAAGCGCTGGGCGAACGCCGGTTACCGCTGATATTCGAGCCGGGGCGTTCGATTGCCGCGGAAGCCGGCCTTCTGCTGACCCGGGTGGAGTACCTCAAGCAGACCCCCGAGCACAATTTCGCACTGGTCGATGCGGGCATGAATGACATGATCCGCCCTGCGCTCTACCAGGCGTGGCTGGATATCCAGCCGAGTCATGCGGCGGCTGAAGGCATCAACGCCACCTGGGATATCGTCGGGCCCGTGTGCGAAACCGGGGACTTTCTTGGCAAGCAGCGCACCCTGTGTCTGCGCGAAGGCAGCCTGTTGGCCATGTTCGGTGCCGGCGCCTATGGCTTCAGCATGAGCTCCAATTACAACAGCCGGCCGCGCGCCGCAGAGGTAATGGTGGATGGTGACGCCGTGCACGTTGTGGGCGCGCGCGAAACCCTTGAAGACCTGTTGCGGCGCGAATGCCGCCTGCCGGCCTGAGGAATACTCGGCAATGTTGCTCAAGTTCACCAAGATGCACGGCGCGGGGAATGACTTTGTGGTCATCGACCTGATCACGCAGCGCTACCAACCGCGTGAAGACGACATACGGCGTCTTGCCGACCGGCACTTCGGCATCGGCTGCGACCAGGTGCTGCTGGTGGAGACGCCAGACAGCCCCGAGGTGGACTTTCGCTATCGTATCTTCAACGCCGATGGCAGCGAGGTGGAGAACTGTGGCAATGGCGCCCGCTGCTTCGCGCGCTTCGTGCGCGACAAACAGCTGACCGGCAAGCGCGTTATCCGCGTGCAGACCGCCGGCGGTGTGCTGGAGTTGCGGCTGCGCGACAAGCATCATGTGGAAGTCGATATGGGCGCCCCGATTTTCGAGCCCGCGCGCATTCCCCTGATAGCGAATGCCACGGCAGACCACTACGTACTGGAGGTAAACGGCCAGCCACTGGAGATCGGCGCGCTGTCGATGGGCAACCCCCACGCCATAGTGCGCGTCGACGACACGGCCGCTGCACCGGTCGCCACGCTTGGCCCGGCCATCGAACGGCACCCGCGCTTCCCGCAGCGGGCCAATGCCGGCTTCATGCAGGTTCTTTCAGAGCAGGAGATCAAGCTGCGCGTTTACGAGCGCGGAGCGGGCGAAACGCTGGCCTGTGGCACGGGCGCCTGCGCGGCGGCGGTATATGGCATGTTGCGCGGCTGGCTGCGTGATACCGTGACAGTTCACCTGCCTGGCGGTAAGCTTGAGATACACTGGCCGGGCCCCGGCAAGCCGGTGACCATGACCGGCCCGACAGCCGTTGTGTTCGAGGGCAGTATCAGAATATGACGGCGGCCCAGGCGCGCCGGGGATAACGGAGACCAGACCATGTCAGCCAGGAAGGAACCGGCCATCACTGCCGACAGCAACGCACTGACCGACGACAGCGTTCGCGAATACCTGAAGAATCACAGCGACTTTTTGCAGCGCCACCCGGACATGCTGGACTTCCTGCACGTGAACCACGCCTCGGGCAGCGCGGTATCTCTGGTGGAAAAACAGGTCAGCGTACTGCGCGAGCGCAACACCGAGATGCGCCAGCGACTCAATGCGCTCACCGCCAATGCGCGCAGTAACGACAAGCTGTACGAGCAGACCCGGCACCTGGTGCTGGCGCTGCTGGAGGCCGAGTCCGTGCCTGCGCTCTGCGCGGCTTATCGCCGTGCCATGCAGGACGACTTTGATGTTGAGCATACAAGCATCATCCTCTTCGGCGACCCGGCCAGCGCGTCTGATGGTGTGCGCGTGGTGCCTGCGGAAACCGCCCAGGCCGCCGTCGGCGCGCTACTCCGCGGCCGCAAGGCAGTCTGCGGCCCCCTGCGCCGGGAAGAACTCGACTTCCTCTTCGAGGGGGCTGGCAGCGTGGGTTCCGCAGCCGTGATGCCGCTACTCGGCGAGGAAGAGATCGGGGTCATTGCCGTGGGCAGCTCGGATGCCCACCACTACACCAGCGCCATGGGCACCCTGTTCCTGCAACACATTGCCGAGGTCCTGGTGCGGCTTCTGCCCCGCCTGGAAGCGCCGGCGCGGGCATGACAGCGGAGACAACGGCGCTGCAAACGGCCAGTGAGGCGTTTATTCGCTACCTGCGCGATGTGCGCCAGCTGTCACCACACACCGTAAGCAACTATCAGCGCGATCTGGCGAGCCTGATCGCCTGCTGCGACGAGCGCAGGCGCACCGACCCTGCCGAATTGCACGAGGCCGATATTCGCGCCTGGGTGAGCCAGCTGCGCCGCCAGGGCCTTGCCGGCAGCAGTATCCAGCGCGCGCTCTCCGCGGTACGCTCCTTTTTTACCTATCTGGGCCGGGAACAAGGGCACAGCCGCAACCCGGCCGCCGCCGTGCAGGCACCCCGGCAACCGCGCCGCCTGCCGCGGACACTGGATACCGATCAGGTCAACCGCTATCTGCAATTCAGTGACGATGACCTCACCGCGCGCCGCGACAGCGCTATTGCCGAACTCTTCTATTCTTCCGGCCTGCGCCTGGCTGAGCTGGCCGCCGTCAACGTTGGCGACATTGATCGCCACGAACAATTGCTGACTGTCACCGGCAAGGGGCGCAAGACACGCACAGTGCCCGTCGGCGCGGTAGCGCTCGCCGCGGTAGAACGCTGGTTGCAGGTGCGCCCGCAGAGTACTGACCCGGCCCTGTTCCTGAGCCAGCGAGGCTCGCGTATCAGCGTGCGCAATATTCAGGATCGCTTGCGGCTGCAGGGCCGGCGCGCGGGCATGTATCAGGATGTGCATCCGCACATGCTGCGCCACTCCTTCGCCAGCCACATGCTGGAGTCCAGTGGTGACCTGCGTGCCGTGCAGGAGTTGTTGGGGCATGCCAATATCGCCACCACCCAGATCTACACGCATCTGGACTTCCAGCACCTGGCCAAGGTCTACGATGCAGCGCACCCGCGTGCGCGCCGGCGCAAGCCCGGCGGAGACTGAGCCGATGGCCATACGCGTAATTACCTTCGACCTCGACAACACCCTGTGGGATGTTGAGCCCGCACTGCTGCGTGCCGAACAGACGCAGCGTGAGTGGCTGCTGCAACACCGCCCGGGGAGCATCGAACAGCACGACCACGACAGCCTGTGGGAATTCAAGAAGCGGGTGTGGAAACAGCACCCGGAGCTGGCTCATCACGTCAGTCAGATGCGTGTGCGCATGTTGTTCGAGCTGCAGCGCGCAGCGGGCTACAGCGAGGCCGACAGCGAGGCCGGGGCGCGCGAGGCCTTCGCCGCTTTTTTGCAGGAGCGCCACAAGGTGGAGTTGTACGCAGAGGCCCTGGAGGTACTGCAGCGACTGGCCCGTGACTACCGGTTGGGGGCGCTGACCAACGGCAATGCAGACATCTACAAAACCGATGCAGCGGAGTATTTCGATTTCGCTTTTCTCGCCGAGGATGTGGGGGCGAGCAAGCCGGCGGCCGACATGTTCCACGCGGCGCTGGCGCGCACCGGTGCGGCGGCCGGCGAAATTGTGCACGTGGGCGACAATCCGGAGCACGATATTCTCGGCGCGCAGCAGGTTGGCCTGCGCACCGTCTGGGTGAATCTTGCCAGCGCGCCTTGGGCACCTGCGGACTACCGGGCGGATGCCGAGGTGACCGCACTGCGCGACCTGCCTGCCGCCATCGCGGGGCTGGGTACGGCCGGCTAGGCGCCCCCGGCTAGGCGCCCCCGACTGGCATTTTAAATGGCGTTTTCGCCCGTCTCGCCGGTGCGAATGCGGATAACCTGTTCCATCTCGGTCACGAAAATCTTGCCATCCCCGATCTTGCCGGTATTGGCCGCCTGGATGATGGCGTCTATGGTTGAGGACACCTGGCTTTCTCCCACCGCAATTTCCAGCTTCAGCTTGGGCAGGAAATCCACCACGTACTCCGCACCCCGATACAGCTCCGTATGCCCACGCTGGCGCCCGAAGCCCTTGACCTCGGTAACGGTGATTCCCTGCACGCCTATTTCCGCAAGTGCGGCGCGCACGTCGTCCATTTTGAACGGTTTGATGATGGCGGTAACCAGTTTCATGCAAGCATCTCCGAAAATCGGCAAAGCCAGCAGTATACGCCATAGACTGGCCAGTGGGCACAGCCCCTGCCGTTCACGACAAGCCGGGGCGGTTACCGCCCAGCCAGCCAGGCGCGCCAGCCACCGAGGTGGGTGATGTCTTCGGTGGCGCTCGATACCCCCTGCGGCTCACAGATAAAGCCGCTGACCCAGCGTCCGTCAGCCAGCTCTACCTTGCCGATACCCAGAGGCGCGGGAATGCCCGCGACAAAACTGCCCAGCTCGGACGTGGGGATGGACCACACCTCCACCTCGATTGCCTGGCCTCCCGCTTCGTCCCGCACCATGCCGGGACGCATCGGCGGCCCGCCCGCCAGCACATGCAGCCGGTAGCAGGGGGCGCTCTGCGTACGCGCAAGCAGCGTTGCACCGCGCTCAACCAGTTGCCAGTTCAGCGGCAGGCCTTCAAGGTGCGCACCGCACACCAGAAGCTCCGTGTACGCCGGATTGGCCACCGCGGGCGCCGCGCTGGCAACCGGATCCAGCTCAAGTGCACCCAGCGGCAAGGGCAGCAGCGCCCGCAAGCGATTGGCAATCGACAGTAGCGCGCGGTCGTCGAAGGCGCGGCCGGCAAGCGTGACGCCAAAGGGCAGGCCCTGTGCCGTAAACGCTGTCGGTACCGCAACCGCCGCCATATCCAGCAGGTTCATGAAATTGGTGTAATAGCCCAGTTGTGCGTTGTATAACACCGGCTCCTCGAGTAACTCCGCAATACTGAACAGGCGCCCCGCGGTGGGTGTGAGCAGACAATCCAGACCCGCCACCGCCGCCTCGCACTGCTGGCGCAACGCAGCCAATTGGTACTGTGCCTGGAACAGCTCCGTTGCCCGCGGCGCCTCGCCCTGCGCCACAATGCCCCGCACCACCGGATGGATGGCTGCGGGATTCGTCGTCAGCATCGACTCGCAGGCGATATAGCGCTCCGCCACCCACGGGCCGTCGTAGAGCAGGCGCGCGGCCTGGTCGAAGGGCGCGTAATCGACCGTGACCAGTTCAATGCCGGCAGCCGTCAGCGCGGCCAGCGTCTGCCGGTAGGCGGCTTCGTAGTCACGGTCACCGAAGAATTGCAGCTGCGCGTCGTCGAGTACCCCGATCCTGAGCGGCCCGGTGCGCATCCCGTAGTGTCGCGTGGTATTGGCAAAGGGATTGCGGCGACTGAAGGCATCTTCGGCGTCGTGGCCTTCTGCCGAGGTGAGCACCCGCTCTGCATCATCGGTGTCGAGGGCGAACAGGCTGATGCAATCAAGGCTGCGACAGGCGGGAACCAAGCCGCTGGCGGATAACAGTCCCCGGGTGGGCTTCAGGCCCACCAGGTTATTGAAGCAGGCCGGTACCCTACCGGAGCCCGCCGTGTCCGTGCCCAGGCTGAAACTGGCGAGACCCAGGGCCACCGCAACCGCCGAGCCGGAACTCGAACCACCGGAAATGTAATCGGGGGCGAAGGCGTTGTGGCAGGGACCGTGGGGCGAACGCGTGCCATTGAGGCCCGTGGCAAACTGGTCGAGATTGGTCTTGCCCACAGGAATGGCACCGGCAGCAAGCAGCTGTTGCACAACGCGAGCAGACTGCGTCGGCGTGTAAGCGAACGCCGGGCAACCGGCGGTGGTAGGTATACCAGCCAGGTCGATGTTGTCCTTGATGGCAAACGGTACCCCCCACAGAGGGTGCGTTGCCGGGTCGCGATCCGCCAGTGCATCCAGCCATGTCGCCTGCTCCCGGGCGCTGCACAGGTGTATCCAGATGTTATGCGCCGCGTACTCTGCAGCACGCTGGCGAATCTCCTCCAGCAACGCACCGGGCGTCAGTTCACCTGCCGCATACGCCGCCCGCAGGCCGGGAATCGTCATGTTGCGGCTCATAGCGAAGCTCCTTCACTGTCTTCAAGGACCACCAGGGCCTGCCCTGCTGCGACCCGACTACCGGGTGACAGCAAAACCTGGCTGACAACAGCATCACAGGGCGCAAACACCGCTATCTCCATCTTCATCGACTCCAGCACCACCAGCGGCTCACCGCGGCGCACACTGTCGCCTACCTGCACGTTCAGCTGCCAGACGCTGCCGGAAACCGGGCTGTCTACCACCGTTGCCGTGTCAGGCCAGCTCTGCTCGGTCACCGCTTCCGGCACATCTTCTTCAGCAAAATTGAACTGACCGTTGGCATGCCATTGGGCCAGTTCGGCGGCAAAAGCCTGCTGACGGTGGTCGCGGAAGCTGTCGATGGCGCCCGCATTACTGGCGACAAAGTCCTCGTAATCCGCCAACGAAAACTGTGTCTCTTCTATCTTCAGCGGATAGCGCCCCTGCGGAAAATCGCGGCGGATTTGCTCAAGCTCAGCGTGACTCACCTCGTAGAAGCGGATCTGGTCGAAGAAGCGCAATAGCCAGGGCTGCTCGAACTCCGCGGTGCGCCGGTAACGATTCCACATCTGCAGGGTGCGGCCGACAAACTGGTAGCCGCCCGGCCCCTCCATGCCGTACACACAGAGGTAGGAGCCGCCAATGCCCACGGAGTTTTCCGCCGTCCAGGTACGTGCCGGGTTGTACTTGGTGGTCACCAGACGGTGTCGGGGGTCTACCGGCGTGGCCACCGGTGCGCCGAGGTAAACATCGCCCAGGCCCATGACCAGATAAGAGGCATCGAAAACAATGCGCTTCACGGCCTCGATATCCTCCAGGCCGTTGATGCGGCGAATGAATTCCAGGTTGCTCGGGCACCAGGGCGCATCCTTGCGCACGGACTGCGTGTACTTCTCAATAGCGAGCCGGCAGGCCTCATCATCCCAGGAGAGCGGCAGGTGCACGATGCGCGAAGGCACGCTCAGCTGCGCGAGCTGTGTGGACAGCTCCCGCTCTCCCCGCTCCAGATGCGACAGCAGCGCTGCGTGGCTGAGGACCTGGCTGTCGAAATGGATCTGCAGCGAGCGGATGCCCGGGATCAACTCGCGCAACCCGGGAAGCGCATAGGCCTGCAGCCACTGCATCAGCGCATGGGCGCGGAAGCGCAGGCGAATATCGAGGGCCTGTTCACCGTATTCCACCAGCAGGAAGTGATCCCCCGCCGCGCGACAGACAATTTCGTCACCGAACACCTCGGCAGGAAAACGCGCCAGAACCGGCGACTCCGGCGCAGCCGGTTGCCACTCGCAAGGCACCGCAGCCAGGGCGTCTATCGCCTCGCTCTGGGCGGCTTCCAGTGCCACGGCCTGTGCCACGGAGACGGCGACGAAACGCAGGCTGTCGCCGGCACGCAGTTGCCCCAGCTTCCATAAATCCGCGGTGATGACGGTTGCGGGGCATACGAAGCCGCCCAGTGAAGGGCCATCCGGGCCGAGGATAACCGGCATGTCACCGGTGAAATCCACGGTGCCGAAAGCGTAACCGTTGTCGTGGATATTCGAGGGATGCAGGCCCGCTTCACCGCCGTCAGCGCGTGCCCACTGGGGCTTAGGCCCGATCAGGCGCACGCCGGTTCGACTGGAGTTGTAGTGCACTTCCCAATCAGTGGCAAAAAACGTGGCGATATCCGCATCGGTGAAGAAATCGGGGGCGCCGTGGGGCCCATAGATCACCCTCACCTGCCACTGCCGGTTGATGTCGGGACGCAGCGCGGCGGGCAACTCCTGCGCCGGCGCAGCAACCGGGCCCGCAGTCAGCTGCAGCACATCCCCGGCGCGCAGGGCCCGCCCGTTGTGGCCACCAAACTGGCCCAGCGTAAATGTGGAGCGTGAACCGAGGTACTCTGGACACTGAAACCCCCCGCGCACGGCAAGATAGGCACGCGCACCGGAATCGCGCACGCGACCCAGGTGCAGCGTCTGGCCCGCGCCCACGGTAACCACCTGCCACTGGGGCACCGATTGCTCATCGAGCGTGGCCTCGATCTCGGCGCCGGCAATCACTATCTGTGTCGCCACGGCAAAACGCAGCTGTGGTCCCTGCAGGGTGATTTCCAGGGCACTCGCGTCCGCCGCATTCTGCAACAGCCGATTGGCAAGGCGGAACGAGTAGCTGTCGAAGGGGCCGGAGGGTGGCACACCCACATCCCAGTGCCCCTGGCGGCCCGGGTAGTCCTGCAGGGTAGTTTGGGTGCCACCCTGCAGCACGTCCACGCGGGCGGGGGTGTGGCTGAAACGATTCAGGTAACGCGTGGTCACCTCACCCCGCGCCAGCGTTGCATCGCGGCTCAGGGCACGCAGGTAGTCCAAATTGGTCTCACTGCCATACAGCTCAATGGCGTCCAGCGTGTGCTGCAGCTTCTGCAGCGCCGCGGCGCGATCATCGGCATGCACGATGACCTTGGCCAGCATGGGGTCGAAAAAGGGCGGAACCTCAATGCCGGATTCAATCCAGTGGTCTATACGTACGCCATCGCCGGCGGGAAACTGCACGTGGCTGAGCAACCCGGCGCAGGGCTGAAAGTCCAGCCAGGGGTCCTCGGCGTAGACGCGCACCTGAATCGCGTGTCCGGACGGCGCCAGCAGCGCCCGCTCGGCGTCCAGCTCTGGCGGTGTTCCGGCCGCAATGCGCAACATCCACTCGACCAGGTCGACCCCGAACACTTCCTCCGTGACGCCGTGCTCGACCTGCAGGCGCGTATTCACTTCGAGAAAATAAAATGCCGCAGTTTCGGCGTCAAAGATGAATTCAACGGTGCCCGCGTTGCGGTAGGCCACACTGGAAAGCAGGCGCTCGGCGGTACTGTGCAGGGCGGTGCGTGTGGCGTCGTCCAGGTTGGGGGCCGGACACTCCTCTACCACTTTCTGGTTGCGGCGCTGACTGGAGCAATCGCGTTCCCCCAGCGCCAGCGCCTTACCCTGGCCATCACCCACGATCTGTACCTCGATGTGACGGGCCGAGGCGATGAATTTTTCCAGGAACACACTGTCATCGGCGAAGTTGTTGGCACCCAGGCGACGCACGGAATCAAAGGCACCCACCAGTTCCTGCGCATCGTGGCAGAGCTGCATGCCGATGCCGCCGCCGCCAGCCGTGCTTTTCAGCATCACCGGGTAGCCAATGCGCGCCGCCTCCTGCTCGGCCGCGGCGAGGTTGTCGAGCAATCCGGAGCCCGGCAGCAACGGCACGCCCGACTCCTCCGCCAGCGCCCGCGCCCGGTGCTTGAGGCCAAAGGCCTGCATCTGCTCCGCCGTCGGACCGATAAACGCGATGCCCTCTGCCTCGCAACGCGCGACGAAGGTGGCGTTCTCACTGAGGAAGCCGTAGCCGGGATGAATTGCCTGGGCGCCGCATTCGCGCGCCACTTCCAGAATGCGGTCCATGTTGAGGTAGGTGTCTGCGGCGCCGCCCTCACCCAGACAGAAGGCCTGGTCCGCCTGACGCACGTGCAGGCTTTCGGCATCGCACGCCGCATACACCGCGACAGAGCGGATCTCCAGTCGGCGCAGCGTGCGCAGGATGCGGGTGGCGATAGCTCCGCGGTTGGCTACAAGTACTGTGTCGAACATCATCAAACCTGGCGCGGGTCGTCCCGTCTTGTCGCTACCTGTTGTGGTCGTCCACCACAGGGGTTATCGAATTCAGTGATCCCAGACCAACACCTCAACGGGTGTCGGATTGAAACCGTTGCAGGGGTTATTCAGCTGCGGGCAGTTGGATATGAGCACCACCACGTCCATCAATGCGGTCATTTCCACATATTTACCCGGCGCGGAAATACCGTCCTCGAAGGTGAGCCCGCCCGCTTCCGTCACCGGCACGTTCATGAAGAAATTGATATTGTGGCCAATGTCGCGCTTGCCAATGCCGTATTCCGGGTGTTCGGCAATCGCCAGCATCCAGCTATCGCGACAGGAGTGCATGCAGCGTTTTTCCAGGTCGTAGCGCACCGTGTTGCTCTCGCTGGCGCAAGCCCCCCCCAGCGTGTCGTGGCGGCCGCAGGTGTCGGCAACAATTTCCAGCATGGGGGTATTGCGGGTGGAACGCAGTACCGACCCCGCGGTCAGGTAGACATTGCCCTGCTCCCGAATGGTGTCGGCGGCGCTGTAGCGCTCACTGCTGTCGTCGGCGCTGTAAAACAGCGTATCGGCCGCCTGGTTGCCTTCGCTATCCAGGATGCGCAGAGTCTGACCGGCGTTCAGGCGCCCCAGGTAATAATCACCCGCCGGCACGGTGGTGCGATCGCTTGCTTCTTCGGGAAGACGTGCACTTTCAGTCAACATGACGGGCTCCTCAACGTCCCAGGTGATACAGCATATTGTTGCGAAAGCCCCGACGGTTCTCTTCGCAGTGGTTCAGGCAAGCGTCGTCTTCCGCTACCGGGTCCGCATTGCCCAGGGCAATGCGCACAGGGCTGCGCGGGTAAGCCAACGCCTGACTCAGGGGGTGTGGGCAGGCATGCAGCAACACCAGTGTGTCCATTTCAAAACGCAGCTTCACGTGGCTGCCGGCAGGGCTGTGGTCCTGCAGCAAGCGCAGGTTGCCACTGGCATCGGTGGCCACCCGGCTGAACCAGTTGATGTTCGCCGCCATGTCCGCTGCGCCAAGCCCGTATTTGGCCAGTTCAACGAGGAAGGCATCGTGACCGTTCTGGTGCCAGTCATTGCGGTCTGCCTGATAGTCGCGTCCACCCCACCGCGCCGCCACATGCTCGGCGTGTGAATTGCCGCAGACCGTTTCATGCCAGCCAGCCGAATCTTCGATGACAGAGGCGAATATACGGCCCATATCCGAATACAGGCAGTGACCCCGGGTCAGCTTGAAGGTGTGCTGGCATTTCAGCGTGTCGGGGGCGTTATACCGTTCCAGCAGGTTCTCCGGGTTGTAAAAAAGCATGCCGAGGTTGGCGTTGCCCGCCAGGTCGGTAAGCCGCATTTCGGTGCCTCTGCGCAGGCGCAGTGACCAATGGCCCCCGGGGGCGATTTCGGTTTCGTAATCCCATGCGTTCATCATGTCAGGCCGTCTCTGTGACTGCGCGCGCCAGGTCGCGATCGATATCGGAAAGGGTATCCCGGTCAATCTTGCCTACCGGGAGGTCGTAGGTGATGGTGGCCCCGTAGGCATTCGGCGCCTGCGGGTCGTGCCGCGTCTTGTCAAACACCCACAAACGGGTGCCAAGGTAGAAGCCTTCTTTCAGGTCGTGCGTCACCATGAATACCGTGAGCCGGTACTGGCGCCAGAGCCGCAAGACCAGGTCGTGCATGTCGGCGCGGATGCCGGGATCGAGCGCCCCGAAAGGCTCGTCAAGCAGGAGAATACCAGGGCGACCGAGCAGCGCCTGGGCTATCGCCAGGCGCTGGCGCATGCCACCGGACAATTCTGCCGGGTAGAGGCCCTGCGCGTGGGACAGGCCCACTTCTTCGAGCAGCCCCAGAGCCTCTTCCCGCGCCTCGCGGCGCGCGCTGCCAAACAGTGCACCGGTGAGGCTGCGGCGGGCAAACCCGCGTGCCGCCATGACATTTTGCAGCACGGTCATGTGCGGGAATACCGAGTACTGCTGGAACACGATGCCGCGATCCGGCCCTGGCTCACCCGGCACCGGCTTGCCGTGCAGCAGCAATTCGCCGCTGCTGACAGGCTCGGTGCCCAGCAGCATGTTGAGGAAGGTGCTCTTGCCGCAACCGGAGGTGCCCACCAGGGTAACGAACTCACCCTCCTGCACCTGCAGATTGATGCGTTCCAGCACCACCTTGTCGCCGAACTTCTTCCACAGATTGCGCGCTTCAATCATCACTGGCCTCCCTGATGGTGCCACGGAAACAGGCGACGGCTGAGGGTTGCGAGCAGCGCGTCGATCACAAACGCCAGCAGCGTGATCCAGGCCACGTAGGGCAGGATGACGTCCATCGCCATATAGCGCCGCACCAGAAAGATGCGATAGCCCAGCCCCTCAGTCGCCGCGATGGCTTCCGCCGCGATGAGAAACAGCCAGCCGGCTCCCAGCGACAGCCGCACGGCATCCACCAGGCGCGGCATCAACTGCGGCAGCAGCACCCGACAGATAATCTGGCTGGTGTTGGCGCCGAGGGTTTGCGCCTTCACCAGCTGCTCAGAGGGAATCTCCTGCGTGCGCCGTTGTATGTCGCGCGCGATGAACGGGGTAATGCCAATGGCGATCAAGGCCACCTTAGACAACTCACCGAGACCGAACACAATGAACAGCACCGGCAGAATCGCCAGCGGCGGAATCAACGAGACGACCGTGAGCAGCGGGCTGGCAGAGGCGGACACCAGCGGCAAGGCCCCGGTAAACAGGCCCAGCGCGAGTCCGATCGCAGACGCAATGAGCACGCCCATCCCAAGACGGGTGAGGCTGCTCAGGGTGTCCTCCCAGAACAGGTAATCTCCACTGCGCTTGCTGGGCTCGAAAGCCATGCGCTCAATGGCATCGCCAATCTGGGTAAAGCTTGGCAGCAGCTTGTCAGAGGGGTTCTCTGCCAGCCGCGCCTCCGAGGCGAACATGTACAGCAGCACCAGCAGCACAAAGGGCAGCAGGCCCAGCAGCACGCGCAGCATCGGCGCAGGTGTCTGGTTGATGAGGCGCTTCATGATCCTTCCTTGCGAGAGCGGGTCGCGGGGGCACCATGCCCCCGCGCACAGCGATGTGCCTAGAGTTCGCCGTCCAGAGCCATTTGCATGTAGGTTGGATCAAAGCGCAGCTTGATATTGTTGCTGTCGCCGTACACACCCGCCGGGGTCTCGACACCGATGAAGGTGGCATCCGGTGCGCCCTCACCCAGCAAGCCGTGCTTGTGTGAGAACTCGGCAACGGTCTGCATGGTTTCTTTAACCTGCTCGCTATTGGTCAGCGCCAGCGCTTCTGCGGGGGTGTAGAACATTTCGGTGCTGGCCAGCTGCGACTCAAAGCCCGGCAGGTCAGTACCGGAAAGCTCTGCAAGGAAGGTCTTGGCGGCGGTTGCACGCTCATCGCCACCGCTCATGTGCGCCATGATTTCGTACCAGGCGCCGGTAAGCGCCTTGCCCAGTGCCGGGTTCGCCGCCAGTGTTTCCGTGTTGATGATCAGCAGGTCGATCACTTCGCCGGGAATCTGCGAGGAATCGAACACGCGATGGCTGTCTGGCATGGCGGCCACTTCACTCAGCAGCGGGTTCCAGGTTGCCACTGCGGTCACACCGGGTGTGGCATACACCGCCACCATATCGGCATCCGAGGTATTCACGACCTCAACATCACGCTCCGTCAGGCCGACACTTTCCAGGCCGCGCGCCAGCAGATAGTGAGACACGCTCAACTCCACCAGGTTGACGGTCTGGCCCTTGATATCCGCCAGTGAGTCCTTGCCCTTGAGCACAATGCCGTCGTTGCCGTTGGAGAAGTCACCAACAATCAGCGCCGTGCTGTCAACGCCACCAGCGGCAGGGATGGTCAGCGCATCCATGTTGGTCATGGTGCAGGCATCGAACTCACCCATGCTGTACTGGTTGATGGATTCGATGTAGTCGTTGATCTGCACCACCTCGATATCGATGCCGTACTTGTCGGCCCACTTGTCGACAATGCCCTGATCGGCACCGTAGGCCCAGGGTACCCAGCCAACATAGATCGACCAGCAGATCTTGAAACTGTCGCGGGCCGAGGCTGTGGTCGACAACAGCAACAGGAGCAGGAATAAACTAATACGCTTCATGGTGTACCTCTCAGTCGGGTTTGGTCGGTTAATCACAGAGTACCCCCGGCATTTCGCCTTCAGTTCTCCCGGGCTTTTGTCCCGCCGTGTAACCCTTCACCGAAAGGTCGAGTGCTCTCGGACCAGTCACCGCAATGCTTGCGGTCGGAACCCTAGCGCTCTATTGGTTTGCGTGTCGCGTCTTGTCAGGAGTACGGACAGCAAGGTCAAAGCAGGAACCGTGCCATGTCCTGAAAAGCCCAACGACAGGGGCAATGATAAACCCCCGAGAGCCATCGCGCACCGTAAAACGCACCGTTTTCATGCGCCGCCCCATTCCGGTGCACTGCGGTGCAGACGGCTGCCGACCCTGACGAACATCGACCTTGCACACCGTCCGGTGCGTCTGGCGCCGTGCACCAAAACAGACGCACCGTGTGCACCACACGGTGCACAACAGCGCAGCGCTGTTTTTTCCAGACTCCGCCAGAATTCTATTTTATTCATTAATATCAATACGTTATAATTATACATACATCTTGGCATGGAAGTTGCTCGCCCTTAAGCAAGCACCAAAGCCAGGACCAGAGCATGCAATTACGTACCTTTAAAACCCTGTGGGGACATACCGGCAGCATCGACCAGGGCGCCCAGCTGGCCCGGGCCGCCGGCTTCGCCGGGCTCGAGGCGCCCGCCTTGCACAGCGCGCCCGGCCACCTGAAGACACTGGCTGCGGCGCTGGAAGCGCACGGACTGGAGTGGATCCAGGAGATCTGTACTGCAGGCTC
>Ga0181372_1000068_pt1 | contig 26347 bp, 33 predicted proteins | sample LowvirmetaG_5_FD_130161 | JGI IMG/M metagenome (GOLD analysis project Ga0181372, IMG submission 130161) | Marine viral communities from the Subarctic Pacific Ocean - Lowphox_08 viral metaG | ecosystem: Environmental > Aquatic > Marine > Oceanic | place: Subarctic Pacific Ocean | collected...
AGGCACGGCGAAATATTAAACAATGTCCTTGATCATACCCTCACGAGAGAAGAGATAAAACAAAAGATTTTTGGTTGGCTTTACGGCTCAGGTAATGCATCGCTAGGTTTTCCAAAGATTGAGAAATTTTATGATAAACAAAAAGCCTTAGATAAGTATTGGGACGGCGAAAAGATTAGTAATCCCTTCGACCGCAAGATCAAAGCGGACAAATTTCATGCCCTTAATGCTCTCATCCAAAGCACCACGTCCGATATATTTCTTAGGCGAGCCATCAAAGTAAATAATGCACTCAAGGCGAAAAAAAGCTTTACAACTGCGCTCATCCATGATAGTATGGTGATTGACTTTTCAAAAGAAGACAAAGGATGTTTAGAACAAATTATCGAAGTATTTTCTGACACAACTCTCGGAAAGTTTAAAACTAACGTAAGTGTTGGAACAAACTTTGGTAATATGAAGAGATTCAAATGAAAACTATTTTTACAAAAAATGATCTCCTAAAAGAATCTGAATTGCGGAGTAATCCAATTACGATTCGTGTTGATGAGTTTACTCCAAAGGGAGCAAAAGAGTTTGCTGCAAAAATGGAAGCGGCACATAACACAGGACAGCCAGTTATTCCTATTGTAATTGATTCCTATGGGGGTCAGGTTTACAGCTTGATGGCTATGATTGCTCAAATCAAAAGTGCTGAAAAGCCCATTGCCACGATTATAGAAGGAAAAGCAATGTCCTGCGGTGCAGTATTATCAACTTTTGGTCAAAAGGGTTTGAGGTATATGGATCCAAACGCAACTGTCATGATTCATGATGTCTCCTCTATGACGAGGGGCAAAGTTGAAGAAATCAAAACAAGTGCAGAAGAAACAAATCGCCTAAATCAGATGATTTACCAAATGATGGCTAAAAATTGTGGAAAGAAGAAAAATTACTTTCTCGACATTGTACATAAAAAAGGTCATGCAGATTGGTATCTTGATGCGGATGCTTGTCTAAAGCACGACCTTGTACAACACCTTAAACTTCCCAAATTTGAAGTTACAGTAGATGTCGTTTTTAAGTTTGGTCACAAGGAGATTTAGACAATAATGAAATATAATAAACTAGTAAGAGATAACATTCCAGAAATAATACAACAAAATGGTAAGAAATGTAAATTCAGGATTGCAGATTATGAAGAGTATAGGCAAAGGCTCTTGGATAAACTAAATGAAGAAGTTCAAGAGTTTCTTGCAAATCCAACGGTTGAAGAACTTGCAGATGTGCAAGAAATCGTTGATGCAATTTCATCTTGTAATGCTTGGGATCTTTATGGTGCCGGCCTAAAGAAATATCGGACGAATGGTAGCTTTTACAATCGCTATATTCTTGAAGAAGTTGAAGACTAATGGATAAGATCATTGGTTTGGGGCGAGCAGGATGTGCAATCGCTGATAGGTTTGGTGAATTTTCGCAGTATTCTGTATATAAATTGGATGCTTCCCTTCCTGCGGACCCTAGATCATTTTCTCTCGGTAACCACGAAAAGATTGAAGATTATGAAGAAAAATGCCCTGATTTGACTGAATTTTTTGAAGGTCTGCAAGGCGATGTCTTATTTGTGGTTGCAGGTGGCGGGAAAGTTTCAATTTCTTCTTTAAGAATTTTAGAACAGATCAAACATTGTAATATTTCAGTTTTGTATATTAAACCTGATTTATCTTTCGGCGGCGCTACTGGAACACATATCCATAATATATTATTTAATGCATTCCAAGAGTATGCACGATCTGGATTATTTGAAAGATTATATCTAGTGGGAAATCCAGAATTGGAAAAGGCAATTCCCCCAACATCAATTAAGAATTATTTTTATAATCTAAACGAAGCAGTGGTCTCTACATTACATATGATCAATGTATTTAATCATATTGAATCAGTAACAGACACATTTTCAGATCCACCTGTTGCAGCGCGCATCTCAACCATTGGTTTTGTTAATCCAGAAAAAAATGTAGATAGGATGTTTTTTTCGCTTGACAATGTGACGGATATAGTGTATTATTACGGGTACAATAAAGTGAAGTTGAATGAAGGGAATAATTTGCTATCGCAAATAAAATCTTCGATGAAGAAGAAAACAGAGGAAGGGGTGAGAGTATCATTCGGGATCTTTGAAACGAACTATGAACAAGATTATGTATACGCAGTGAATCACACGAGCGTGATTCAAGGACAAGAAAAGTCCTTCGAAAATAACATTTAACGGGAACCTTGGATATTTGCTCGGTTTACCAAAAGGAGAAATAAAAATGGTATTAGACTTAAACAAGATGAAGCAAAAATTGCAGATCAGCGAAAATGGTGGTCGTCAAAAGGAGGAGTCAATTTTTTGGCGTCCTCAAGAAGGCGACCAAGATATTCGGCTTCTGCCAACAGAAGATGGAGATCCATTCAAGGTTTTTCATTTTCATTACAATCTAGGAGAGGCTAGCCGTGGTGGTGTGCTTTGTCCTAAGAGACAGTTTGGAGATAATTGTCCAATCTGTGATTTTGCAAGCAAGCTTTGGCAGGAAGGAACTGATGAAAGTAAGAAGATGGCTAAGTCCCTCTTCGTTCGTCAGCGGTTTTTCTCGCCAGTAGTTGTGCGTGACAATAACGATGCGTCCGTCAAGTTGTGGGGTTATAGTAAAACTATCTATGAAACCCTGCTTGGCTTAGTCCTTAACCCTGATTATGGAGATATTACCGATGTTGATACAGGAGTTGACCTAACTCTAGGATATACACTCCCAAAGACAAAGGGCGCTTTTCCGCAGACCAGTCTAGTGCCAAAGCGTAATTCTAGCCCCCTATCAGAGGATAAGAAGACTGTGAAGGATATATTGGATCATGTCCCCGATATTAGTTCGCAATTTCAGCGTAAGTCCGCGTCGGATGTTCAAGCGATTTTGGAATCATTCCTTAATCCAACGACTGGTCCGATGGACTTCGGCGGATCTGCAACAGCACCGTCGGGCGTTGATGACGCAATCAGAGAATTGTCCGCATAACTAACAAAAAACGTAAAGTTTTTTGGAGCCCTGCGACGTGGTGATGGTACACTCGTCGCGGGGCTTTTTTTTTGGAGGAAATTATATGACAAATGGTAAATTATCATCAAAAGATATTCTGAAAATGATCAATAAAAAGGCTGGAAGAAATATTGCTTTTACTGGTGATCAAGAAAATCCGGCAGATATTAAAGAATGGATCCCAACTGGTTCAAGGTGGTTAGATTCTATTATCTGTAGGGGACAATTGGCAGGTATTCCTGTTGGGCGCGTAACAGAAATTGCGGGTCTTGAAAGTTCTGGTAAATCTTATATGGCTGGGCAAATTGCAAGAGAAGCTCAGAAAAAGGATATAAAGGTTCTTTATTTTGATTCAGAACAAACAATGACAACAGAGTTTTTAATCAAGCTGGGATGTGAGATGGAAGGAGATGGGCAAGTTATTATTGTCCAGCCTGATGATGTTGAAATGGTCCTTGAAACAATGGAAACCTGTATGTCGAACGATCCAGATAATCGTTATCTTTTTATCCTTGATTCACTTGCTATGACACCTTGTCGAGCAGATCTAGAAAAAGATTTTAATCCTCAATCTTCGATGGCCCAAAAGCCTCGGGTATTATCATTAGGAATGCAAAAGTTGGTTACTCCTTTATCACAAACTCAATCAACTCTTCTAGTCCTAAATCAACTGAAAACTAATATTAACGTAAGCAACCCGATGATGATGTTATCGCAACCTTGGTTCACCCCAGGCGGAAAAGCAATTATCTATGCTTATTCATTACGGATCTGGTTGACCGGGCTGAAGGGAAAGAAAACATTTATTCAAGACGACTCTGGTTATAGAATCGGCAGCGAAGTAAAAGCAAAACTTGAAAAATCAAAGTTTGGTACTCAAGGTCGTATTTGTAATTTTAAGATTTTATGGGCTGGTGATCGCGTCGGCATTATGAATGATGAATCATTGCTAGAAGCAATTAAATCATCTGATCGCTTGACAAATAGCGGCGCATGGTTTAAACTAAAGGGGTATGATACAAAGTTCCAAACAGCAACATTTCCAAAGTTAATGAAAACTAACGAAAAGTTTGCTAAACTTGTTTATGATATAATCGATGAAGAAGTGATCCAAAAGTTTGAGAACAAATCTGGTAAAGCGACCGACTTTTACGATGAAGAAGAAATGAAAGAAGAATGAGACATATAAAGCTTGCACAAAAAATTGCTAAAAACTCTAGACATAAAAAAAGCCGCCACGGTGCGGTGTTAGTTAGAGGTGGAGCGGTAATAAGTGTATCTACAAATAACAATAAATATGCAAGCTTTGGACAGCGTTTTATTTCAAGGGAGAAGAACTGGAACGCTACTCATCACGCGGAATTGGGTTGCATCCTGGGCTTAGATAAAAGTATAACCCAGGGTGCAACCATTTACGTCGCTCGCGTTTCTAAAAATGGTGAAATAAAAAATTCAAAGCCTTGTCAATTGTGTCAAGCTGTGTTGAAACACGTCGGTGTCAAAAAGGTTATTTATACAACAGAAGATGGTCACGGGAGAATGAAACTATGAGTAAGAAAATTCTAATCATTGATGCAATGAATACGTTCATTAGAAACTATGTAATCAATCCAAGCTTAGACGCCCACGGTGCGCCCATCGGTGGTTGTAAAGGTTTTCTAATGACCTTACAAAAACTAACAAGGCAAATTGAACCTGATAAAATTGTTGTGGTTTGGGACGGTGGAGGTGGATCTGCCAAACGAAGAGCAATTGCAAAAGAATATAAAGAAGGACGGGCTCCCCTAAAGCTCAACCGAGCTTATTCTGGTATGTCGGCTTTGGAGGAATCACAAAACCGATACGATCAAATGGCAAAGACAATTGATTACCTAAATAATATGCCAGTAATTCAATTGATGATTGAAAATATTGAAGCAGATGACGTGATTGGGTATATCACTTCCCAAATGCAATCAATAAAAGACGATATTAAAATTATTGTTTCTATGGACAAAGATTTTTATCAACTTTGCGACGATAAAACAATTGTATACCGACCAATTAAAAATGAGTTTTTGAATAAAAAGCGAATCTTGGAAGAATATAATATTCATCCGAATAACTTTGCACTGGCCCGTGCAATTGATGGTGATAAATCAGATAACCTTGAGGGTGTTAAAGGGGTTGGGATGAAATCAATTGCAAAAAAAATGCCCTTCTTTGCAGAAGAAAAAGCGGTTACATTTGATGATTTACGCAAGTTTCTTGTATCTGCGGGTGTCACAAAGATGAATAAAAGTATTCTTCGTGAACAAAAACTGGTGGAACGAAATTATAAGCTAATGCAATTATATACACCCAGCATTTCTGTGAAAAATACACAGCATATAAGAAATACAGTCGAAGGTTTTAAGCCCTCGTTCAATAGAACTGAAGTTGTAAAGAAAATGTTGCTTGATGGAATAAACGAATATAATTGGGACGCCCTTTTTCAAAAATTTAGAGCGTTGGTTACAACGTGAAAAACTATTTATATGGTCAGTCAAGAATGATGTTGACAACCCGTGCTCGGGATGCTATTATAGTGGACATCGTGAAAAAATATGAGGTCATAAATGTCTACTAGTGAGAAAGTATCGTTTTCAAAATTTGGTAAAACTTTTCAAGAACAACTGGCGTTTCTTATTTTAGATGATCGTGTATTTTCTGATCGAATGATGGAAGTTCTAAGTGTAGAATTTTTTGAACTAAAACATCTACAAATCTTTGTAGAAAAGGTTTTTCAATATAAGCGTAAGTATGCAAACCATCCCTCCATTTCTATGATGGAGACAATTCTGAAATCCGATCTTGAAAATCACAATGAAGTATCTCAAAAACTGGTGAGAGATTATTTTGCCCGCATTCGAGCAAACTTTACTTTAGATAATTCCGCAGGTTTTGTAAAAGATAAAGCTATTGATTTTTGTCGAAAGCAAAAAATGAGAGAAGCGATGTTAAAAGCTACCGGCTTACTTCAAAGATGCTCGTTTGACGAAATCAGTGTTGTACTTAATGATGCTTTAAAAGCTGGTGCAGATGCAGATTTTGGATATGATTATATCAAAGATTTTGAAAAACGATTCGAAGTTTCGGGTCGAGAAACGATCACAACTGGTTGGGCAAAGGTTGATCAGCTCACCGGCGGCGGGGGCGGTCGAGGCGAACTAGGTGTTGTTATAGCACCGACCGGATGTGGCAAGAGTATGGTGCTTGTCCACCTTGGAGCAGCCGCATTAAAATTAGGAATGACTGTTCTTCATTACACTTTGGAACTAAAAGATACAGTTATTGCGTCACGTTATGATTCTTGCATAACAGGAGTTCCACTGAACGATTTGATGGATCGTAAAGCTGAAATCAAAAAGGCGATGAATGATATTGATGGAACTCTTATCATAAAAGAATATCCTACCAAAACAGCAACAACAAATACTATTCGAGCCCATCTTGAAAAGTTAAGACAACAAGATGTTATCCCAGATTTGATAATCGTGGATTACGCAGATCTATTAAGAACTTTATCGGCTCGTAAGGAAAAGCGAGAAGAATTAGAGTCAATCTATGAAGAACTACGCGCTATTATGATGGAGTATAAATGTGTGGGATGGACAGCATCACAAACAAATCGTACAGGATTGAACCAGGAGATTATTACTATGCAAGCAATCTCCGAAGCATTCAATAAGTGTTTTATCGCAGATTTTATTTTTTCTGTTTCTAGAACAACCGAAGATAAACAAACAAACGGCGGACGCATTTATGTCGCCAAAAACCGTAATGGTCCTGATGGAGTTGTTCACTCCATTTTTATGGACACCGCTAATGTAGACATCAAAGTATTAGATAGATACGAACCAGGTGATAAGAATTCTCAACCTGCAATGTCTAACCAAGAACAACAAAAATTCTTACTTGATAAATATATGAAATTAGTTAAAGGAGCACAATAATATATGGATATCTCAAACAAGATTCTCTCTGATATTGCAGTTTATATGAAGTATGCAAAACACAAATCTGATGAAGAAAGGAGGGAGACTTGGAATGAGTTGGTAGCCCGCAACAAAGAGATGCATCGCAAGAAATATCCTATGCTAAATGGTGAAATTGACGAGGCTTATGAATTAGTTGAGAGTCGTAGAGTATTGCCTTCTATGCGTTCAATGCAGTTCGCAGGTAAACCGATTGAGATCTCTCCAAATCGTATCTATAACTGTGGATATCTTCCAGTCGATAATTATCAGGCATTTAGTGAAATTCTTTTTTTGCTTTTAGGTGGAACTGGCATTGGTTTTAGTGTTCAAAAACATCATGTTGAACAATTACCAGAGATCCGTCATCCAAGGGCAACCCGTAAGCGGAGATATCTTGTTGGTGATTCAATTGAGGGATGGGCAGATGCCGTTAAGGTTTTGGTGCGCTCTTATTTTGAGGGGACATCAACTATTAATTTTGACTTTTCAGACATTCGCCCAAAGGGCGCTCGCCTGATCACTTCTGGCGGAAAAGCGCCGGGACCAGAGCCTCTTAAGACTTGTATTCGTCAAATTAAGTCTATTCTGAATAATAAGCAAGAGGGAGAACAACTAGAACCAATTGAAGTCCACGACATTGTTTGCCATATCGCTGATGCTGTTTTAGCAGGCGGAATCCGTAGAGCAGCACTTATTTCACTATTTTCCGCTGACGATAAAGATATGATTGCTTGTAAGAGTGGATCTTGGTGGGAAGAGAACCCACAACGTGCTCGTGCAAATAACAGCGCAGTTGTAGTTCGACATCGTGTAAAGAAGTCTTTCTTTAAGGAACTTTGGGAACGAATTAAATTTTCTGGTTCAGGAGAACCTGGCATATATTTCACCAATGATAAAGATTGGGGCACAAATCCCTGTTGTGAGATCGCCTTACGACCTTTTCAATTTTGTAACTTGTGTGAAGTGAATGTTTCGGATGTAAAATCTCAAGAAGACTTAAATCAGCGCGTGAAAACAGCCGCATTCCTGGGCACACTCCAGGCTGGATATACTGATTTTCACTATCTTCGTTCTATTTGGCAACGAACAACCGAAAAGGAAGCTCTTCTTGGTGTGAGTTTAACAGGAATTGCAAGTGGGTGTCTTGAGGGTCTTGATTTACAACAAGCGGCAGACATCGCGGTTGAAGAAAATAAAAAAGTTTCCACCCTGATCGGTATTAAGCCCGCCGCCCGCGTTACAACGATTAAGCCAGCAGGAACTTCATCTATTGTGCTCGGATGTTCATCTGGTATTCACGCTTGGCATAATGATTATTACATCCGTCGATTGCGCGTTGGTAAAAATGAGGATATCTATCATTATCTCTCAATTAATCACCCTGAATTGGTTGAGGATGAATACTTTAGACCACACGATACTGCCATTATCTCTGTTCCTCAAAAGGCACCTGACAACGCTATTTTGCGCCATGAGTCAGCGGGCGATCTGCTTGAGAGGGTAAAATGGTTTTCAGATAATTGGATTAACCCTGGTCACGGTTCGGGGAATAACACTCACAATATCAGCGCGACCATTTCAATCAAGGACGACGAATGGGACGACGTTGGGGAGTGGATGTGGAAGAATAGAGACGCTTATAACGGATTATCTGTTTTGCCTTATGATGGTGGAACATACATACAACCTCCGTTTGAAGATTGCGATAAAGAAACTTATGATAAACTTATGAAAGACTTGAAGGAGGTCGACTTGTCTAAAATTATTGAAATAGCCGACAACACTGATCTCGCGGGTGAAATTGCTTGCGGTGGTGGACTTTGTGAGGTGACGAATGTGTAAATTTAAGCCGTTCAACAAACACGTTCTTGTAGAAAAATTCCCACAAAAGAAAAAAGAAGATATAAGTCCTGTTTTAATCCCTGAAGGGGCAAAAATTGGTGAAGAAGAACGATACGGATTAGTTAAGTTTGTATGTTCAGCAAGCGATTGTGAATCATCTTTGGTACGATTGAATCCCGATCAAACGGCTTGGGCAACCCAAACAGGAACAAGTGAAGATATATTTACTTCTTCAGCACGAAATAGCGATGTAATTTCTTTGGTTGTAGAGAATTCACAGATTGAACAAGTAACAATTAGAGATAAAAAATATCATATTGTACACCAACGCCATATTATTGGCATTTTAGATGAATAGGAGCTAATTATGGAACTACTAGACACAGATTTTACATTAACAATGTCTGAATTCATTAAATCTAGCAAAGAACTTGCTGATGCCGCGAAGTTATGTGATGACGATCCAATAAAACAGGATATGGTTTCATATATCAAAGAAGAATTTGACGAAACTCAATCCCGATCAGAAGGAATCAGAATTATGGTAACCAAAAATTTTGACACGAGCAGAGATTTTATTTTAGAAGAGGTAAAACTCATCACGGAAAAAAATTATTCGATGGCAGAGAAAATAAGAAACACTTTAGAAGGACTATAACAAATGAAACGATTTTTGCCATTTTTGGCTGTTTTTACATTATTATGTTGCACAACAAACGAAGCATATGCAGCGCCAAAAACTATAAAAACAAAAAAGTATTTACAAAGAATAAAGAAAAACATTTATGATGAGTTTTCGCAAACGCATTTGCGTAGCAGAATTGTAGAAGTGAACATAAAGAATATCAGAAACAACCCAATTGTGCAGATTATGTGGCACCCGTTCAAGACACAGGACATTACAAAAGATACTTTTGTTATTGTTCAAGTAATTGATAAGTTTGTGCCAAATTTTACGTCAATCACATTGAAGGCAATTAACCCAAAGCGTATGCGTTGGACAAAGCAAGTTTTCTGGGATGAAACAATTAAAAGAGAAAACCTTATTTTTGTAGTTCCAGAAAATGGCAGACCCGGCGGAACTTCAATTCACCCGTTGTCAAATTAACTATGGTCTTCCCTCCGATTGAGGATGTAAAGTTTGATTATGAAAAAGTTGTTATTGGTTCATCAATTGAAGCATTGCTTTATTGCTACTACAATAATGTCCCTTTCGTATATGCAAAAATGGAATCTCCAGCCCGGTTTTCTTATTTTGATTACGAATTTGACTTGTCCATCTTTCAGTTAGATAACTCTACTACAATTCTCACTACCTTTCCACCTACAGATGAATCCCGAGGAACTCCTAAATCTGTTCTTTGGGAACACCTATATTTTTGTTTGTCTTTAGCAGGTTTAAACCCGTTAGCCGATAAAGTTTCTTCAATAAGAATTGAAGATAACAGAATTAGGGTGTTCACACATAAAGCCAGATCGGCAACGATCAACGCAAATAAGGTTATTGTTTTCAATCCAACTGGAATCTCTGGTATACCATCTCCTAAAATCATACCAGAGAAGAAATATAAAGTGTATGATTGGATTAATGTCCGAAGCGGCTTAAAGCACAAATATGATCTTATTCAAGACCCAGACACAGACTTTGTTCAGAAAATCTTTTTCTATCCCACCGATAGAATTGACGGCGACCAAATTTATAAAGATGCTTGTGCTGTATCTTATATGACGGAAGCACAACTGACAGATCCTGATAATTCTGACATAAATGCTAGATTTAAAGTTCGTTATATGATGCGCCTCGCCGGTCTTAGAGGGCCAAAAAATGGATATGATTCAAAAGATCCAACAAAACAAAAATACAGACCTTTGCGAATTGAGAGTTCTCACCGAGAGATACAACTATTGACACCTCCCATTTATGAATCAACAGATTTCATTGAGTTTAAAAGTGACACAATCGATGATATAATGAAAGATCAGGTAAAAGATTCTTATGTCAAACAACTATACAGAAGAACACATAGTCAATATTAAATCCTTTCACCTTGCAGGTATTGTCCCGGTCGCTGGACAACCGTTAGATTATCAACTACCATGGCACGATTGTATGCAACCGATTTCACAAAATTTTCTTGCTGTTGAACGAGCAGTTTTAGAGTGCGCCACCGCCGGTTGTGAAACCATTTGGATTGTGTGCCCTCCAAAAATGCAACCTCTAATAAAACACAGAATAGGAGAAATGGTTGAGGATCCAGTATGGGTTGGAAGAAAATTCGATTATTTCCCCAGCGAAAGTAAAAAAGCAATTCCAATTTATTATGTAGAAACTCATCCGAAAGATAAGAATAAAAAAGACTCCCTGGTGTGGAGTATAATTTATGGTGCTAAAGTGGCAACCAAAGTTTGTTGTCAATTATCAAAATGGCTGCAACCCGATAAGTTTTATGTTGCTTTTTCTTACGGTGTGTTCCCCTCACAACACGTTCGGAAATTTAGAGAAGAAATATCAAGACCCGGAAATTTTTTATTGCTGACACCCGAAGGCAATTCTGTGGTTAACGATGAATATATTGGTTTTGCGTTTGACGCAAAAGATGTAACAAAATATTCACAAATCTTTTTGAGAAAAGCAACAGGTATTTTTGAACCTAACGGTCCTTTAAGAGAAGGTAAATATCCAATAAATAAATTACCTGCTTCTAAGCAATATTCTGGAAGATACTTTAATCTATCAGATATATTTGGAACAATTGAGCCTAGTTTTTCAGTCGAAATGTCCTGGTATTATAACATAAGTTCTTGGGAAGGGTATTGCAAATATATTGGATCAGAAGACCAAAAGAATATGAATAGACCAAAAAGCGATATGTTGAGATATAGAACTTGGAACAAGGTTGGTGAAGACGATGAATAATTATTCGAAGAGAAACTACTTGACATTTTACTTACAATCCGGTATCATAGCTGTATGAATAAATCGAATATCCCCTTTGTAGGATTACACGCTCACTCAACGGCAGGCTCGCCGTTTGATGCTATTGGTTATCCTCAACAACATATGGATTTTGCTTATGAAAATGGCTGTGATGCCTTAGCATTGACTGACCACGGAAATTGTAATGGTCTAGCATACCAAGTTCTTCACGCAAAGTCAATGGAAAAGGAAGGGAAGAGTTTCAAGCCTATCTATGGTGTTGAAGCTTATTTTACACCGTCACTGACCGAATGGTCAAAAGTTTACGAACAAAGTAAAAAAGATAAGAAAAGGAAAAAGATTAAGACAAGTTCTGGTTTTTCGCTTGAAGATGAAGCCGAAACAAAATCTACAAAAGATATTCTAAATCGCCGTCGACATCTTGTTTTATTGGCTCAAAATAGAACAGGTCTAAACAACATTTTTAAACTGATCTCACAGTCATATAAGCCTGGAAACTTTTATCGGTTTCCGCGTATTGATTATGATCTTCTCCGTACTCACAATGAAGGTATTATCGCGTCCTCTGCTTGTTTGGGCGGTGTTTATGCAGGCGATTTGTGGGAAAATATGGACAATGGGGATGAGGCTATCCTCAATGCTATGCGTAAAACTACTGAAAATATGCAAAGTATTTTAGGTGATCGGTGGTATGCAGAGCTTCAATGGTTTAAACACCCAACTCAAATGAAACTGAATACTTTGATTATTCAGGTTGCAAAAGAATATGGGCTCGATCTTATTTCAACAGCCGATAGTCATTACTTCAATCCAGAGGTTTGGAAGTCCCGAGAACTCTACAAGCGATTCCGACCAGGCGCTACAGCATTCTTTGGCGAGATGGCAGAAAATTTGGAAGAATATGGAATGGAGCTTTATCCCAAAAACGGTGATCAAATGTATGCTTCATACAAGAAGTATTCTTCTGAATTGGGATATAAGTTCGATGATGAATTGGTCAAGGAATCAATTGCGCGAACACATTATATCGCTCATCAACGAATTGAAAAGTTTTACCCAGATAATACAGTTCGTTTGCCTTCGTTTGTAATTCCAGAAGGTATGGGTGAGAATGAAGCTTTGAGCGTAGCAGCAAGTAATAGTTTGCAAGCAAAAGGTTATCAAGAAAAAGAATACCTTGATCGCCTTCAACACGAGCTACAAGTAATCAAAGATCGCGGTTTTAGTCGTTATTTTTTGACGATGAAAGCAATCGCTGATAAAGCTACTTCTATGCAAATCACTGGTCCTTCACGCGGATCTGCTGGTGGTTCGCTAGTTGCATACGCTTTGGGAATTACACAAATTGATCCAATCAAGTATGGTCTTCTATTCAGTAGATTTTTGCGGGCGGATGCAAAAGATTATCCAGATATCGATTACGATGTTTCTGACCCTATGGTGTTAAAAGAAGCTTTGATCGATGAATGGGGTGAAGATAATGTTGTTCCAATTTCAAACTGGAACACTTTACAGTTGCGTTCTCTTCTCAAAGATATTGCAAAGTTTTATGATATCCCCTACCAGGAAGTAAACCTTGTTACCAAAAAGATGGTTTTTGAAGCAATCGGTCCTGCTAAGAGAGACCACGGAATCAAAGCTGGGGTTTATGATCCTACCTTTGAGGAACTAATCAAATATTCAACCAGTCTTAAAGACTTTCTAAATAAATATCCACAAGTAGAAACACACGTTCGCACTTTGAAAGGTCAAGTTCGTTCGTGTTCGCGCCACGCCGGGGGTCTTGTCGTTGGAGAGGATCTGAACAAGTATATGCCTCTGATTTATAGTGGAGGCGTAAGACAAACCCCATGGACTGAAGGTCAAAATGTTCGTCACCTTGAACCAATGGGTTTCATTAAATTTGATATTCTCGGTCTCGGCACCCTGCGTATGATTGAAGATGCTGTTCGCAGTATTTTGATTAGCAAAGGAAATGAAGATCCTTCATTTGAAGACATCAAAAAGTTTTATGATGATAACCTACACCCTGATGTAATGAACTTTGCAGATCAAAAGGTCTATAAGAATATTTTTCATGGTGGGAAGTGGGCAGGAGTATTTCAATTTACAGAAACCGGCGCTCAAGCATTTTGTGAAAGAGCAAAGCCAAACAGCCTAATTGACATTGCCGCTATTACTTCTATCTTTCGCCCTGGTCCATTGAGTGCAAAGGTTGATAAAAGATACGTTGAAGCAAAGCAAGCACCAAGAATGATCAAATACATTCATCCAATTGTTAAGGACGTTACAAAAGAAACTTATGGGTTTCTTATTTTTCAGGAGCAGATTGCTATTTTGGCTCACCGGCTTGGTAAAAATATTAGCCTTGACGAAGGTAATCTATTGCGAAAGCTTTTGACCAAAAAAGGTACAGGTAAGGGAGCACGCGAAAAGGATAAGATTCACGATAAGTTCCTCACAGGCTGTCGTGAAAAAAACATTTCTGACGCCGAAGCTGAAAATCTGTGGAAAACATTTGAATATTTCAGTGGCTATGGTTTCAATAAGTCTCACGCAGTTGGATACAGCGTTCTATCTTTTCAATGTGCCTGGTTGTTAAACTATTATCCAACAGAGTGGCTCACCGCATTTCTAAACAAAGAACCCGAAACGCGAAAAGAAAAAGCAATCAATATTGTAAAAAATCTTGGTTATGATATTCAAGAAGTCAATATCAATGTATCTGGTCGTAATTGGGAAACATCGGAAGATGGGAAGTTGATTCAGCCTCTTACCTCAATCAAAGGTCTGGGCGACGCAGCTATGGATCAAATTCTTGCTCATAGACCATTCAACACACCAGAAGAGATGTTATTCAATGAAGAGATCAGTTATTCAAAGTTCAACAAAAAAGCTTTGGATGTTTTGGTTCGCTCCGGTGCATGTGATGTCGTCGCGGATGACCGATTCAAGCACTGTCGACATTTTTGGTTATCTGTTGTAGATAACCGACCGAAGACCAAGAAGAAGTTCCTCGAAAACATTCAAAAGTGTAAATCTGAACCAGATTTCACTGAAGAAGAGAAGATTGAAAATCTTGTATCATTGACGGGAATTTTCCCCTTTGATATTGTTGTGGATAAAAAGGTACGCGAAAGGATCAAAGCTAATTATGTTCCACCGATTTCTTTGTTCGATGAAGATTTACTTCTTTGCTGGTTTATTCCAAGAGAGGTTACAGAAAAAACAACCAGGAATGGTAAAAAGTTTTGGATTGTTAATGTTATTGATGATACTTGTCAGACAAACCAAATTAAGTGTTGGAATGTAAAACCAGGAGATCAGGTTCATATGAATCGGCCATACATCGCCAAACTTCAATATGACGAGCAGTGGGGTTTTTCAACCAGATCAATGAGATATAGTTTTAAGTTAGTAGGATAACTGAAAGGAAAATATAAATGATAAAAGCAGATGTAGTAGTAGATTTACAGTATGGGGATTGCGGTAAGGGAAAGGTAGTTCATTCTCTATTGAAGGATGGTAATTATACACATTGTGTGAGGTTCAATGGCGGCTGCAATGCTGGGCATACTATCTTTCACGATGGTAAAAAGTATATAACTCACCATATTCCAGCGGGAGTTTTTTATGGTATTAAGTCTATTATTGGACCTGGATGTGTGGTAAACGTTGATTATCTAATGGATGAAATCAATGAACTAGAACAAAACGGAATTGATGTTAAATCTAATTTGAGGATTGCTTCAAATGCACACATTATTGGTCGCCACCACATTGAAGAAGAAGAAGGCGAAAACAAAATTGGGACAACAAAAAGAGGTAATGGTCCCGCCTATCGAGATAAGTACGCAAGGGTTGGAAAGAGAGCAAAATCAATTTATGAATTGAAAGAATATATAATTGATATGTATGATGAGTTCTATCAAGATTGTCCTGATGCGGTAGTTCTTTTTGAGGGAGCCCAAGGTTTTGGATTAGATATTGACCACGGTGATTATCCATTTGTATCGAGTTCGCACTGTACAACTGCTGGCGCTCTATTAAACGGATTTCCCCCTCAATGTATCGATAAAATTATTGGCGTCTGCAAGCCTTATCAGACGTATGTTGGAGCAAAGAAGTTTCAACCAGATGAGCCAATTTTTGATGAATTGAGAGAAGTAGGTGGAGAGTTCGGGGCTACGACTGGTCGCCCTCGTCAATGTAACTGGTTTGATTTAGACATGGTGAAGAGAGCGATTCAAATGAATGGGGTTACAGACCTTATCATTAATAAGATGGATATATTAAAAGAACTTGACAAGTGGAACATAATAGGGTATGATGGTGTTATGGATTTGGAATCACATTCTGAGTTTAAAAGTTATATGAATAAAACGTTTGGAGATATGGATGTAAGGACATTTTATTCTTATCATCCTGACAGAATATGAAAACTCAAAAAATAGATGATTATGGTAATTTGATGAGAAAACAAATTATCAATAAGATAAACGAAGAAATCAATAAGCCTTGGGGGACTGAGTGCCGTCAAGGTGGCAAAAAGATTCACCTACCTATGCACTGGAAGAAACCGGTGAGAGATATGAATATTTGTGAAATATATCGTAAGAAAGGTTGGTATGTATTTCACTATATGGATGGACCGACAGAAGAATATATTGTTGTACGCCATCCAAAATATTTTAGTTATAAGGGATAGAAGATGTTTTTTGACACACTAGAGACGTTTAAGTTGATAATCGGCATAGAAGAGATTGAAGCCGAAACAACTTCCACTGTTACTGAGTATCTCACTGAAAGGGCAGTTGAATATTCAAATCGATTGGGAATCCAATATAAAAGAGTGAGAGAATTTGACATGGTAAAAGATCCTCTCTCTGGTGGTTATGTATTAATTTTCATGTGTGAGAATGGTTTTTAGAAAGGAAAATAAATGTTAGTAGAATATTATAGAATTAGGGGAGATGTACAGCCTCCCGAAAGAGCAAACCCCTCAGATGCGGGTCTGGACCTAAAATACAATCCAGTGCCAAAGGGGTTTATGCCAAATACAGAAGTTGATTATATTGTAATTGATCCGGGTGATAGTGTCGTATTGCCAACTGGTTATCGTTTTGGTATTCCTCACGGATATATGTTAGAGATCAAAAATCGCTCTGGTATGGCAGCAAAGAAATCTTTAGTTGTCGGGGCTTGTGTTGTTGATTCAGGATATGATGGTGAAGTTTTTATCAATCTTCATAACATTGGTCATCATCCACAAACAGTTACTTGTGGAGACAAGATTGCACAAGCAGTTATGATTCCAGTTGTTCATTTCCGAGCAGTGGAAACTCAAAACAAGGATCTATATGGTTGGTATCCGATTACTATTTCTGATCGTGGCGATGGAAAACTTGGGAGCACAGGCAAATAATGAAATGTTTAAGTTATGATGATGTATTGCTTGAACCGCAATATTCTTCAATAATATCTCGTGAAGATATCAATCTTTCATCAAATTTAGGATTTGGAATGGATTTTGATGTTCCATTTATCTCTTCTCCAATGGACACGGTAACTGAAGATAAAATGGCAATGAGCATGGCGATACACGGCGGTTTAGGAATTGTCCATCGTTATAACACAATTGATAAACAAGTTGAAATGTATAAAAATTGTTCAACAACGATAACTCCCGGCTGTGCTGTCGGGGTTAGTGGAGATTATTTAGACCGAGCCCGAGCATTAATAGATGCTGGGTGTAGAATTCTCTGTGTTGATGTTGCTCACGGTCACCATCTATTGGTACGCCAAGCTCTGGATGGGCTAAATTCCATTTCGGCGCTTTCTATTCATATTATGGCAGGAAATGTAGCATCCGCAAAAGCCTATAGAGATTTGGTTTCTTGGGGGGCTCATTCAGTTCGAATTGGTGTTGGTGGTGGTTCTATTTGTTCAACGCGAATTCAAACAGGGCATGGTATTCCAACATTTCAAGCTGTTAGGGATTGTTTTTCGGAAAAGAAAAAGATGTTCGCTGAAGGTCTTGATGTTGTTCCTATCATTGCTGACGGTGGTATAAAAAACAGTGGTGATATTGTTAAAGCTCTTGCCGCAGGTGCTAATTTTGTTATGCTAGGATCTTTACTGGCAGGAACAAATGAATCACCAGGAAAAGAAAAATTGGAATATTATAGAAGTGGGCAGGCATGGGGACGAGGTCTTCACTCCATACCTATCCGCAAAAAGTTATATCGCGGTATGGCGAGCAAGGAAGCCCAAATCGATTGGAAAGGAACATACTCTTCAGATGAGGGAATTGAAACTTGGATTGATGCAAAAGGTCCAGTTAGTGAAATAATACAAAGCCTCGTTGGGGGAGTTAGATCGGGTTTGTCTTATACTGGCGCAAGAAACATTGCTGAATTACAAGACAACGCCGTATTTAAACTACAGTCCCCTCTCGGCGCGCTGGAGAGTTCTACTCATATTATGAAATGAGATATTTATTCCACCTGCAAATAGATTTTGAATCCAGAGGTAATAACGGTACTATCTTGAGAGAAACTGTGTCCAAATTGAAGCAGGTTATTAGCTTGCTTGAGGGGAGCAGAAACATTCACCGTGGTGGGTTTGCAGATGATACTTCATTTGTTGATTACTGGTATACCGTTCAGCCAACTTTAGAAATAAATGAAAGTAAATCTTTAGATAGAGACTTGGTTCGCCATAGGTGTTCAGAGTGTAATGGAACAGGGGAAATAAATTCTAGTCTACAAGATGGCATCACTATTGAGTGTCCGCATTGTAATACAACAGGAGAGATATATGTTAAATAAAACGAGAAAAGTAATGTTTAGTTCAAAAAGTGATGAGTGGGGAACTCCTCAAAGTTTTTTTGACAAACTAAATAAAAGATTTAAGTTTACTTTAGATCCTTGTGCAACGCACGAAAATCACAAATGTAATAAGTATTATACAAAAGAAGATGATGGATTATCAAAATCTTGGAAAGGCGAAACAGTATTTGTCAATCCTCCTTATGGAGATATCAAGAGATGGGTAAAAAAATGTTACGACGAGTATTTCCTTGGTGAAACAATGGTTGTTGTGCTAATACCTGCTCGTACAGACACAAAATATTGGCACGAGTATATTATGGAAGCCGCAAGTGAAATACAACTTGTAAAAGGTCGACTGAAATTTGAGAATGGAGAAAATAAACAGAACTCGGCTCCATTTCCATCTGCGGTCGTTGTTTTCGGCGGACTGCGATGGGGTCCGGGTCCGCGAGTTGCGAGTATGGAGAGATGAGCGAAAAACAAAAGAAGGTAATATTCTCAATACCAGAGAATGATAAGGTAAAATTTAAAGTCCAACTCCAATATGACAGTTTAACACAAGGTCAATTTTTTAAAGGAGTTATGGAAGCATACTTAGGAAAGGAAGAACATTTTATGAATTTTATTAATGAACTTAAGAAAAAATTATCAACCCAGAGTGTCCCTCAACGAAAAAAAGCGCAGCAGGGTTTAAAAGCAGGACGCTCTACGGCAAATAAATTTGCGTTGGACGACAATGAATTAGAAAACATTTTTGATATTCTTGAACAGGAGCACCCTGATCTATGAAATGTTACGAAGAGTGTAAGGCGAAGAACATAGAATGTCAAGCCCAATCTTGCAGGCTTTGGATTGATTACCCAAAAGACTTAAATTGCACAGAAATCTCTGTTCAAAAAAAAGGTCATATGGTTTTACGAGAGGTCGGTGACAGAATGAACCTAACTCCTTCAAGGATAAAACAAATTGAAAGTAAAGCCATCGACAAAATCACAAAGATAATGGCAAAGCTAAACATAACATAAAAGGGTATTTTGCATTCGTAGACACTATTTAGTAGCAGTACATTATAATACTACTAAGGAGAAACATCAAAATGGCTAAAAACAAAACCTCACTCTTAAAGGAAAGCGCAGTTCGACGATTTATGAAGTTGGCAGAACTTAATGGTCTATCAGATCATTTTGTTAGTCAGAATTATATTGCGGAAGAAGAAGAGGTAGAGATGGACATTTCAGGCGATGATGCCCCGACCGCCGACGTTGATATGGATGACGAAGCCGTTGATATGGATGACGAAGCCGTTGATATGGATGACGAGCCAGAAGCAGAAATCACTCCTGAAGAAGCAAAACTTCTTGTCTCGATGGGAGACAGACTTAAAGCATCCGGTATCACAGGCGACGAAGATATGGATGACGAAGCCGTTGATATGGATGACGAAGCCGTTGATATGGATGACGAAGCCGTTGATATGGATGACGAAGAAGAGGACGATGTACAATTAGAGTCTCTTGGTGTTGAAATTGTTGATGATACTGTTATCAAAGAAGCACTTTATAAGCGCGTTGTTCAGCGCCTCGCAGCAACCAGCCAAGACCGTAAACTTGCTGAGAGCAAAAAGAAGAAGGTCGCCAACCAAGATGCCCTCGTTGAAAGAATTCTTGCACGAGTCACTGGCGAATCAAAATAATATTTACCCCCCCCCACCAAGCCGTATAAGATAATTTATTCTTATAAATTTTGTTATGAGTAACGGCGAAAAACTTGCAGTCTTTTCTATTGGATTTCATGTTGGAATAGGCATAGTTTTGTTTGTAGTTTTATCTGTCTTAAAATAAAAACTCTTGACTTTTTATTCTTCAGCTAGTATAATTACTACTGATGGATGACACAAACTTCGCACTTTTTATCCTTGGTTTCTTTGCAGGATATCTTGTAAAAACATTTTTTAATTTTCGTTCATCATACGAATCCGGCTCGATCCTTGTGGAACGTGTCGCAGATCAGTGTTTGATATTGTTGGGCTCTGTGGTCTATAAAATATCATATATGGATCAGATTTATAGAAAATCAATTGCTGCCGCGAAGGGCGACGAAGCTGCAAAGATTTGCGTTAACGAACTTTCATACGAATTTGAAAATTGGAAGAAGCAAACAATGGAAACATTCGTGAAAGAATATCCAGAAGAATATCGTTGGCAATTAGAAGCAACTGACTGGCAAAGTGCGATGAGGTGTTTAACTGATATTTACACTAGAGAGAAATTTGAAGATGGAAAAACCGAAGAAACCAACAACTGACTTCGATAACAAACAACGAGAATATGTTTGGAGTTATTTTAGAGAAAAAAAAGTTGTCCATTTCGAAGATACTTTTATTGACGCCCAAAAAGCTTTTGTAATTAATAGTGCTTTACGTTGGGCAATAAAAGAAATACGCGACAACAGTATGCGTGAACCAAGATGGAAAAAGTTTAAAAGGATGATTGATCAGTACGTTGCTGGAATGGTAGAGATCAAGTGGACCAAAGGCAAACCGACATCAATAGAGGTGAAACATGACAGAAGAGAATGAAGACCAGGAAAAAATTGTAATGTTTTCTGATTTGCTAGGTGGAGATACACAAACAAGAATAACTGGCATCTTCGGTGAAATCTCCGAAGACTCGTGCAAAAATGTTCTTTCAGATCTTCTTATAATAAAAGAAAAGGATCATAAAGATCGAATGTTGAGTGAAGAAAAAGAATCAGTAGAAATCCCACCAATCGAATTTATAATATCTACAGAAGGCGGTAACGTGCAAGATATGTTTTCGGTCTATGATTGTATGAGAACTATAAAAGATCAAGTTGATATTGAAACTTTTGGATTGGGAAAAGTAATGTCGGCTGGGATTCTTCTTTTAGCTGCCGGAACAAAAGGCAAGCGCAAGGTCGGTAAGTATTGTCGCCTTATGATGCACTCAGTACAAGGCGGTCAGTTTGGTTCTATTATGGAACTAGAAACAGATATAAAAGAAGTTCGTTGGTATCAAAATCAATTCATTGATGCTCTTGCATCAGAAACAAAACTTTCCAAAAGAGAAGTAACCAATATCTTTCGTCGCAAAACCGATACATATTTTGATGCCGAAAAAGCATTAGAATGGGGCATTGTAGATGAGATTGTTTGATTGCTTTAGAGGCTTTCAACGGTCGAAAGAATTATTAGAAACCGCTAAACAAATTGACCCGCCCGAAGCAAAAAATTATATCATTGCTAATGGTTTGAAGCACAATATTGATTGGGACAAAGTTGTTGTTTACACACAGCCAGAAGCGTTAGAACTACCCAGCTATTGCTATAAAACTGTAAAATCTGAAAGAAAACCAACGATGTTTATGGCTCATTGGGATGTTTGTCTATCATCTAAATCGTGTTATAAAATCCTTATAAAACGAAAACTTTCAGTGCATTTCCTTATTGATAATGACGGCACAATTTATCAAGTTATGGATACAAACCATATTGCCTGGCACGCTGGAAGAAGAAAAGTAAACAATACCAGCATTGGTGTTGAAATATCAAATGCTTATTATCCCAAATACCAAAGTTTATATGTGAAGAATGGATTTGGAGAGAGGCCTGTTTGGAACAACAGTAAAGTTCATAATAGAGTTTTGGAACCTCATTTAGGTTTTTATCCAGTTCAGGAAAAAGCTTTTGCCGCGCTTGCAAAATGTTTGAATAAGGTATATAATATTCCTTTGGAAGTTCCAAAAGTGAATAATCAATTAGTGAAAACTATTTATAAAGACGCAAAGGAAGCAAAATATAAGGGTGTAGTAAACCATTATCACATTACCGAAAGGAAAATTGATTGTGCTGGTTTTAAAATTGATGAGGCAATAAAAGATGGACAACATTAGCCGAAAAGATTTGCTTGAAATTTTAGCAGATCTTGAACATCGGCAATGGGCACACTGGACGCGATATATGTTAGACAATTACACACCTGAAAATGTTGAGCGTTGGAGAAGACAAGTTCAAACAGATTATAAAGATTTATCAGAACCAGAAAAAGATAGTGATAGAACTTGGGCTTCGACGGTCTTGTTTCACATTGATGAGTATGAACGAGAAAAAAAGAGGGGCAAAAAATGAAATATAATGACTTAGAAAAATTGGTTGAGAATATTATAACGGAGCAGCCGGATAAGATTGCTAAAGCACGCCAGCTTGAAAATTCTCTAGTTGATGCTTGGAATGGAGAAGACGCCACCGCTTTTCAAAGTTTATCAAAAGCTATTGTAGATGATTTGAAGCAAAAAACATCAGGGGATGCGGAGATCGTTGCCACTTATCCCATTACAGAACGTTGGATCAGGTACGGCGGGGTTGATAAAACACCAAAAGCAGATATTCGTCTTGGAAAACATCGTACATCTTTGAAAATGGGCTCCGGTCAGTTTATGTCTGGGCAAAAAGGTGAAACTACAGCAACTCTTTTGTGTTCACTAGAAGATAGCGGAATCTATAATTTAGAGGGCTTCACCAAAGAAGCCATCAGAGAATTGGATAAATTAGAAAATAAGTTAATTTTTGAATCTTCGGCTGGGGCTTTAAAACGTTCCGTCGAGAAAAAAGATGCGTCCACTGATTTTACGTCTGATGAACAAAAAATGGCAGAGAGGCTCACAATTCAAAAAAAAGTACAACAATATTTTGATGAGATTACAGATCCAAAAACAAACCCCGAGGTGAAATATTATTTTTTACGAGAAGCTATGTCTGGGGTCGCAAAGTTTGGAAAAGAATCGCCCGCTACCGCAGATACTTTACTTTCCGTAGCCGGGGTTGATACAATTTATGGAGTTAAGAAAAAGGGAAAAAGAGCAGGTGGAGTGATAAGTACTGATCCGACATTTGAAAATATCGATGATTTTTATAGCTTTTCGCCAATTAATCGTAAAGTGATCAATAGTTATATGCCTCTCGTCAACCTGAGTGTCAAATTCAAGTCGGACTCAATAAAAGATGCTAAAGGAAATAATATAGGTACAAAAGCAAGAGAGGTGGTGGGGCTTTTATTTGCCGAATCAGATAAGTTTAAGAAGTCCTTGCAAAATACACTTAATCAATTAAATGAGTCTCAAGATTTTCATCTTGACGAAGGTCTATTGGATAATATAAAATCTGGGATCGCATCTTTTAAGGACTTTTTTGCAGCCCTGCCGTCCAAAGCGGCAGACAAGATAAAATCAATTTACAAATCTTTCGTAGAAAAAATTAAGAAGGGTTTTGATATTATAAAAAAAGTCATAATTAACGTCGCTCAACAAGGAATAAATGCAGTTCTTAGATTTTTTAAAGTAACTCCTCTCGTTCGCTTTGAGAATGAAATAAATTTTTCCTCACTTACACGAAAACAAAACGAACACTTGACAAATAACGAACTTTCGTATAAAATGCTTTATGAGATGGTAGAAAATCTCATGAGCAAAAAATGAAACAAGAAGTATACGACCGATTTAAAAACTACAATAAAGATCACTGTTGGCAGTATGAGATCCGTCAACAAAACTTGATCAGCGATCTAAAAGAAGCAAACCTTACAGAAGAAGAATACAATTCTTTACGAATTCAAGATTTTGAATTCTCTTATGTTGATAAAGAAGACAAAAAACAATGTGAAGAGATCAAGCTCTTTATCAAAAGACACGAATGGTTAGGTAAACTACCAGCCAGACCAACACATAGATTTATCGCAAGGCTAAAAAAGAATGGAACTATTGCAGGTGCTATTGTTATGGCGACCCCAAATGCATTTTCGCACATTTTGGGAAAAGAAAACAGAGACAAAGAAAAACTTATAAGTCGCGGTGCTTGTATATCTTGGGCACCAAAAAATCTCGGCTCTTGGCTCATTATGAAATCAATCAAATGGATGGTAAAAAACACTCAATTTCGTATGTTTTCCGCCTATTCAGATCCAGAGGCAAAGGAGTTAGGGACCATCTACCAAGCTTGTAATTTCATCTATTTAGGGCAAAAATCTGGCACTGCAAAGCAATATTTTGACCCCAACAGACCTGAGCTTGGCTGGTTCAGCGATAGAGATTTTCGGAAGAAATCAAAATATAAGCTTTACGCTCAAAGAATAGGGCTTACATTTGAGGAATGGAAAGGGTATATGAAAAAGTATTCTCCTAATTGGGAGATCATACCTGAAGAGATCAAAATAAAAATCAAGGAAGAAGAAAAGAAATACAGAGAGAGTTGCAAATGTAGAGATATGAAGCCGAAACACAAATACATTTACATTCTTGGTCGATCAAAAAAAGAAACCAAAGAACTCAAAAAACTATTTGAAAAAAACAATCCAAAGGTGTTACAATTAGAGTATCCAATGGAAAGAGGAAAGTAAAATGAAAGAATACGAATCAGGACGACAACTTAACGAAAAGATAATGAATGGAGCTAACAAGCTTGCTGATGCTGTTGGCGCAACTCTAGGGCCACGTGGTCGCAATGTTATTCTAAAAGAAAAGAACAAACGCCCTCTTATTACAAAAGACGGTGTAACAGTGGCTCGGTTTGTGGACTTTGAAGATCCATTTGAAAATCTAGGAGCGCAAGTGATTAAGCAAGCAAGTGAAGCTACGAACTCTGGTGCTGGTGATGGAACTACGACGGCTACCGTTCTTGCGCGGTCGATCCTTGCAAAGGCACAACCTTATCTTGCAACAGGTGCGAACCCTGTTGAGATTAAAAAGGGAATTGATAAAGCAGCAACAGAGATAATTGAAGAACTAAAGAAGTTAGCTCGCGAAGTATCAACAAAAGAAGAAATAGAACAAGTTGCCACAATTTCTGCAAACGGAGATAAAGGTATTGGTAAGCTTATTGCTTCTGCTGTTGATCAAGTTGGAAAGGGCGGCGCAATCACAATTCAACCTGCACAATCAAATGAGACCTCATTAGAACTAACTGAAGGTTTTCAATTTGATTCCGGTTATCTAGCCAATGCTTTTGTTACAGACGAACGTCGAGGAATTATGAAGTATGACGATTGTTTGGTTTTGGTAACAGATAAGAATATTACAACCATTGAAGATATCTTGCCAGCATTAGAGATCGCAGCAAGAGATGGTCGTTCATTTATTATCATTGCAGAAGATATTTCAGGTCAAGCTTTAGCGGCTTTGATTATGAATAAAATGAAGGGGACGATGAAAGTTGCCGGAATTAAAGCACCTCGTTATGGAGAAGAGCGCAGAAATATTTTATCGGATCTCGCAATTTCTATTGGTGCAACATTCATTTCAAGGGAAAGCGGCATTCAACTTCGCTCAGTCAAGTTAGAACACTTTGGAACAGCACAAACAATTGAATCAGGAAAAAGAAATACAACAATTGTTGGCGGCAATCAAAATGATGATGAGGTTGAAAAAAGAATTGAAACTCTAAAGCTAGAGATTGAAAGAGAAAAAAGCTTATCTATTTGCGAAAAGATACAAGAGCGTATCACACGATTGGCAAGTGCTATTGCAATTATCAAGGTTGGTGCATCAACTGAAATTGAAATGATTGAAAAGATGCACCGTGTTCAAGATGAATAAGAAGTTGTACACTCTGCACAACAAGAATGAATTATGCCAGGTGGCTCATCTGCATCCTTGTGGGAAGAAAATAGG
>Ga0181372_1000070_pt1 | contig 25967 bp, 34 predicted proteins | sample LowvirmetaG_5_FD_130161 | JGI IMG/M metagenome (GOLD analysis project Ga0181372, IMG submission 130161) | Marine viral communities from the Subarctic Pacific Ocean - Lowphox_08 viral metaG | ecosystem: Environmental > Aquatic > Marine > Oceanic | place: Subarctic Pacific Ocean | collected...
ATTCAGAATTTCGGCGGCTGGTTTGGCCAGACGTTGCCGACCGATGCCGAGCGCGCCGCGACGCCGGCCGAGACGTGGCAGCCCAACGATCCGAAAGAGCACCAAGAGACCGCTTTTAAGGACATCGCGGTCGGTGCTGATTCGCTGATCCGGTACATCATGCGGCGCGACGGCCTGGACCGGCGCTCGGCGATCCGCGTGTTCAATGAGGTTCAAACAGACCGCGCGCAATTCCCGGTCATCCAGCAACAGAACCCTGCGGCGATCTCGGACGGGGGGGCGCATGCGGCCACCGGCCGAAACGGAGCTCAAAAAGTGCCCGGCGCGTTCAACCCTGAGATCGAAACGAGCACCGAGGGCGCGTCCACGGTCGACGCGGTGCGCGTGGTTTACACAGAGATTCCAGAGGGTTAGACAATTTCCCGTGGAACATTTGACCGTTTCACGGTTTCTCTGTAGAAAATGAGACAGTGAGCGACGCGGATCAGCTCGAGCAATCAGCCGAAGGTGCGGAGGTTCCTCCCGACGCCCCGACGATTGATTCGCTTTTGGGCGAGGTGCAAAAGCTGACCGCGTCACTTGCGAACTATCAGTCCAAGACGAATAAGGAGCTCGCAGGGCTCCGACGCAGGGCGAAGGCGGGCCAGGTGCCGGCCGAGAATCAGCAACCCTCGACGGATTCGCGCGATGCGGCCGGCGGGGTTTCCGAGGAAGTCGTGCAAGCCTATGTCGCTCTTGGCGAGCTGCGGGGTCGTCTCGATCCTGACCAGCTCGAGTCTTTGTCTGATCTGCTCGAAGGGCGATCGGCCATTGATCAACGCGCCATTCTCGAAGGCGTTTCCCGTGCAGGCGGGAAAAAATCGGGGAGCAAGCCGGGGCGGGATGCCCGATCAACACGCGGAGCTCCACCGGCTGCGCGAGATTCGGATCCGCGACCGCAAACCCTCGCCGAGTACGTCGATCTCGCGAAATCGAACCCGGACAAAAAGGCTAGGCTAGACGCCGACCCTGAATTTGACCCGGCTTCGCTTCCGCGAAACGCACGCGCTCTCGGCCGTTAGCACGCAGATCCCCACAAAATAAGGGGGCGCGGTCATGGCCGACGCACGCGAGAAAAAAGTTCTTTCCGAGCTGGCTAACCTGGTCAGCCGTACTAATTACGTCGTGGACAACGTCCGAAGTCTTCGCGAGCCGCTCGGCCGCGGTGATAGCATCGACGTTCCGTCGATCTCGAATCTGACGGTTACCGCCGACGGTTCTTCCGCGACCACTCCGCAGAGTGTCACCAAAGCGGTTTTGGCGCTAACGGCGAACGAGCACCCGACGATCTTTTCAGAGATCACGGCGCTCGATTCGATGCAGTCGCTTGGCGATGGGTCTTGGGAACGTCAGGTCGCCGAGCAGGCGTTGTTGATGCTCAAAAACGACATGGATAACACCATGTGCGAATACCTGATCAAAACGCTCGGGTACGACGCCAGCGCGACGTATCACAATAACGTGGCGGCGGATGCTCTGACGTCGCTGGACATCGCCGGAACGATCGCGGAGCTCAAAGAAAACGACGGGGTCATCCACGCAAACCTGCGCTGGTTTATGCACCCGTACGCGGTTGCGTCGATGGAAACTATCAGCGGATGGCAACCAAACGGAACCGAGGCCGCAAACGGCGATCTCGGAATCCGTCGGGTCGGAAGCGTGTTCGGTGTCCCGGTGCTCGAGACTAACTCTTGCCTGCGGCGTCGAACGGTTTCGACGGACGCGTGGTCCGTTTCGGCCGGTACGCAAAGCCTGACCGTCGACGCGGGCCACGGCATTGTGCCTGGACAAAAGATCACCTTCGACACGGTCACCGCGGGCGGCGACCAGGCGGCGGCGACAGTCGTTGACGCGGTTGGAGCAACGCAGATTGACTTTACGACCAGCAACACGGGGTCGGCGTCTGAAGCCGGAACGATCACGGTCGAATCGACCGAGTCGATCCTAGCGGACGTCTCGCAAGTGTTTGTTGCTCAACAGCTCATGCCGACGGTGCGGATCGTCAACATGGCGGACAAGACCAGCGACAGCCTTCAGGTCTCGTCGATCTGGGGCAAGGTGGGCCGAACGGGGCGCGTGCGCGTGCTCAATTCGCCGCCGACGCTGTAAAGCTGGGTTGACGGTGTCCGGTGTCCTTCAGGCGGTGCGGCTCGGCCGTGACCCGTGGTTGATTCCCGTTTGCTTTCGTCGGCAATGGGAACGGCTCGGGTGGCGGATGGTCGACGCGCCACCGGAGGCGCCGGACGCGTTAGCACGTCCGATCCTAGTGGCTGACATGCCGGCGCCGGAACCACCGGCGCCGGATGTCAAACCTAGGCGGCGGCGTGGTAGACCAAAGGGAAGCAAGACCCGTAGGGGTCGAGGGATTTAGACGTGACCTACGCGGCCGAGCTCGACGACGTTAGACAAGAAGTTCGGCGGGGTTACGCGTCAAACGTCGTCACGTTCTGGCCGAAACATCCCGGCGTGGGCAACGTCGCGGTCACCGGGACCCCGACGTATGAGGTGTTCAAACCCGGCGCATCGACCGCGACGGTGTCCGGTTCGGTAACCGTTGCTGCGGTCGACGGTGTCAGCAAAATCACAACGACCATCGACGCATCGAATACGACCACCTATGAGCTGACAACGGATTGGTCTTGGGTGGTGTCGTACGTGTACGGCGGCGTCACGTACACCGAGACGATCCGATTCGACGTGGTGCTCGAACCTTACCGGCCGTTGGTTTCGCTGAACGATTTTCAAAACGAAATCGCGGACATCGGGACGCGTTTGACGCGACAGGCAACCGCGATCGCCGGCGGTCGCACCGCGGAGGAGCACGCGTCCGTTTTGGGGATGCAAGCGTGGGCGCAGGTGCGGCTTTGGCTCATGAGCAAGATCCACGCGCAGGGCGGCACGCGGCCGTTTCTCATCGTCGACCGTGAGCCGATTCGGCTCTGTATCGTTGCAAAGGCGCTCGAGCTAGCTTTCCGGTCCGAGGGCGGCGGCTTGGATTCAGAGTCGCGGGCGCTCGCCGAAGACTGGCGAACCGAGGCCGAAAGCCGATGGTCGGCAATGGGGCCGCTTTCATTTTCGACCACCGATGACCGCGACGGCGACGTTGTGGTCTCGAGCTGGACGTCCCAGCGGATGCGGCGGATCTGGTCATGACGTCGCGAGTCAAAAACGCGCGTGATGATGTCGCGACGTTGTGGGCCGCGACGACGCCACCGACCAGAACGGACGAGCCCTACCGAGAGGTTACCGGGCGCAACGTCGAAGGCGAGCGGCTGTTTTGGTTCGAGCCGGAATCCGGCACCGAGCAGACCGATTTTGCCGACACGCTAACGATCGATCTGGTCCGGTTTACCGGCAGCGTTCGGATCTCCACGGCCGGCGATGGCCTGACCGCGGAGTTCGATCGGTTCTTCGACGAGGGCGTTTTGCTCAAAAACCGCGTCAATTTTAATTCATCGTGGGGGACCGGGGTCCGCTACGTGAGGTGCAACGCGTTCACTCGCGAGGACACCGATTCCGATGATTACCTGATCCGTTTCGAGCTCGAGGCGGAAGTCGAGGAGACCGACGGTGCCTAACATTGTACGAAAATACGCTCTCTGGCTCGACCAAGAGTCGACCTTCGCAACCGATCCTGACACCGACGGATCCGATTACACCGCGGTCCCGATCGACGGTGTCCCGACGTTCCCGACCGGCGGCGCTGCGAGCCTGGAGCAGGAGCTTGGGATCAACCGAAACCGGATGACGTCCGATGTTGCGGGACCGGACGGCGGCGAGTTTAGCTTTTCCGTCAGCATGATCGGGCTCGCCGCGGCGGCCGGCAACGGGTCATCACCGGGCGCGGACGATTGGCTTGATTACCTGCTCAATTCGTTCCTCGGAACGAAGGCGACGTTTGCGGGCGACGACGTCACCGCGGCGACCGCAAGCGACGTTTCGATTACCGATGACACGCTCGGCGCCGAAGACGTGTTTTTGACGGTGGCCACCGGCGCGACCGCCGGCCAGTGGCGGCACACCACATCGGCGAGCTCGGCTTACGCGATTAATCGGAATTGGGACACGACCCCGACGGCCGGGCCACCGGCTGACATCGTCTATGGGGCGAAAATCTACGGCGACGCGGAGGCGGACGGGTCGAGCCTGGCCGCGGCGTGGCAGATCGATGACAAGATCTACGAGTATCTTGGGTGTCGGGTGACCGCGTTTTCCATCCAGGGCGAGGCCGGCGGCAAGATCACGGCGAACGTGACAATGCGGTTTGACCGGGTGGCGAGCCGCGACGCGGCGGCTGAGTCACCGGCGCGCAAGGCAAGTCTGCCGACGATCGACGGGTTCGACCCGACGCCGACGATCGCGCAACTTTCTAGCGTGGCATGGAACGGCACCGCGGTGGCGGTGAAGTCGTTTGGAATCGAATTTAACATCGACGCGCAAGACAACATGAGCACCGCGGGCGCAAACGGTCGAAGCGACATCGAGGTGTTGAGCGTCAACCCGACGATCACGATTAACCCGGCGTTCGATCAGACGTTCGAAACGAACTTCGATTCGAAAACGCAGGGAACAATCGAGATTCAAATGGGTAAGGGATTGCTTTCCGGCTCGGTCGTCAATTCCTGTTTTTTCTACGCGCAAGCGGCGCAGATCAGCGAAGTAAGGACGTCACCGGATGGAAACAAACACCGACAAGAGATCACGATCAAAGTCATCGACGCCGGCGTCCGAACCGGTACCGACGTGTTCAAGTACTTCCGTTTCGCGCGCTCCTGACCGCGCTTACGGTGTCGACGTCGGCGCCGAGTACACCGCGCAGGTCGAAGCGTTGGGGGCGCTGTACGTCGTATGTGCGCGGGTGAAACCGCGACAGGCGCGGCGATGGGCTCATGCGTTTTCGTCGTTGGCGATGGGCGAACGCGTCCGGCTGGACAAGCTGCGGCGCGAGGTGCCGGTGCCCGATGGCGTCGTCTGGCTCGAGGACCAGCCGGCAAGCGAGCAGGACATCCGGTACCCGATTCACCACCTAGACGGCTACATGACTCCCGAAGGTGAGGACCAGCTTGCCGAGTGGGGGCGCGATGTTCTCGCGGCGTGTCTGATTCGGGCCGGCGGCGCGGACATCGGCGACCGTAGCATCGAAGAGCTCCACGACCAGGCGGACGTGATTGAGGCGTTGGATTGCTTGGACGTCAACGCGCTTTACCTGTGCGGGTTGGCGTCAATGAACGGTCAAAGCCCGACCGCGGCGCAAAAAAAAAGCTCCGGTTCCTAGTCGGGCACGGTGACGACGTGATCAAGCCGACCGCCGACATGGGACTAGACGAGCTCGAGGCAATCGGGATGGTCCCCGGTGTGCCTTCGCTTGGTCCGCTGGGCTCGGTCGATGGCGAGCCGGTGTATGAGCACCCCCAAGCCGTTTTGCGAGACGATCCGCTGGTCGCGGACGTATGGGGCCGATGGGCGCTCGGATGCTCTGAGGAGCTCCCCCACGACGCGTGGGACGGCGGCTCGTGGTCGGCCTGGACGGTCGACGCATGGCGGGAGCTTCGCGCGGCGCATGCGGCAAAACTTGACGAGAGAATGAAGCGAGGCGTTGGCGGCGATGGCTAAACCACCTGCGGTCAAAATACCCGTCCGACTAGACAAGGGGTCGATCGAAAAGGACGCGCGGGGCGTTCGCGATTCGCTCACGTCGTCGCTCGGCGGTGTTGCGGTGGCGGCGGCCGGCGCGGTGGCGGCGTACAAGGCGCTGTCGGCGGCGTTCGGCGCCGCGGTGCGGATCGGCAAAGAGGCGGTCAAGCTGTCCACGATTCAGATCGAGGCCGAGCGCAAGCTGATTGCAGCGGCGCGGATGCGCGGGGAGTTCACGCAAGAAAACTTCGATCAGCTGCAAAAACTGAACGCGGAAACGCAACGGGCGACGGGCATCGGCGACGAGCAGCAACTAAAGATGCAAGCCCAAATGGCAATGATGGGCCTGCGTAACGACCAGCTTATCGAAGCGACGCGGGCGACAATCGGGCTTTCGGAGGCCACCGGGCAAGATTTAAACGCGGCGATGCGAATTGTCGTGCGGACGTATGCGGGCAACACAAGCGCGCTTAAGCGATACGGAATCCAGGCGAAGAGCTCGGCCGACGCAATGCGGATCCTGCTTCAAAATTTCGAGATCGCTAAGACGCGGACGCAAACGCTCGCCGGTCAAACGAAAGTGTTGTCGGCAGCATACGGTGACATGCTCGAGGTTTTCGGGTCGTCGTTGACGAAGAGCGGCGCGGCGGCTGGTGCCGTCGAAACGCTGACGAACGCGGTTACACGGTTCACGACGTTTCTCGGCGGCGATTCGGCGCAACGGGCGATCAACAGGTTTTTCGGCCACGTTCTCAACATGTCCGCGGACACGATCGACGCAATTTTGGGCGTGAGCGGCGCGATCGGTGACATGCTCGGGCGCGAACCGGCCGACATCAAACGCATGAAAGCGGTTGAAATAATGGTCGCGGACGGGATGTCGCGCGAAGCCGCAATAAAATTGCAGGAACGTTTGGTCCCGATGACCGTTCGCGAAATTATGCAACGCGCGGCCGACGAGGCTCGCGAAGCTGGTAAACGTGGCGTTACCGGATCCGCGGTTGGACTACCGCCTGGGATGGCCGGCACACCGGGCGCACCGGGCGCACCGGCCAAGCCGGGCAAGGTGCCGGCGCGCGGCGACATCATGACCGCGCACGTTGCAGCGTTCGAACATGAAAAACAAATTCGCGCGGACATCGCCGATCTTAGGGCGCGGGAGCTCGAAGCGACCGCCGAGTTTAACGGGAAACAAACCGACCTCGAAACGCAACGGTTGATCGCGCAACGTGAAAACCTGGACGCGATTAACGCCGATCGGAAAAAGTTCTTCGATCAATTTACGACGATTAGCATCCAGGGGATGACGCAGTTCATTTCGGGGATGATCGTGAGCGCGGCGCAGGGCCGGTTGTCATTCGGCGCGGCGATCAAGGGGCTTTTCGCAACGTTGATCGACGGCGTCGGCAACATGATGATTCAGCTCGGCACCGCGGCGATCTTGCTCGGCAAAGCCGGCAGCGTTGCCCCGTGGCTCGCGGCCATCACCGGCGGACCGTTGGGGGTCAAGGCGGGGATCGGGCTGGTCATCGGCGGCGCGGTGCTCAAAGGCGCGGCCGGCGCGTTGCGCTCGAGCGGTGCGGCGGCGACCGAGGCGGCCGGCGCGGCGGCTGGCAATGCGGCGGCGCGACGAGCACCGACGGCGGTCGGCATCGACACCGAACCGACCGGGTTTGATGCACGACGCGGCCGACCGGAAAACCGAACGACGGTGATCAACGTGAGTTTCCCGGGCACCCTGCCCGGCGCTGAGGAACGGCAAGCGCGGGCGATTCAACGGTTGCTTGGTTCTGACGACGAATTTAGCTTGTTACCGGCGGGGGGCTGATCGTGGCGTTACCGAATGCAGGGATTTTGACGCCGGTCACGTTTGACGCGACGAGTTTTGTTCTAGTCGTGACGTCCGGCGCGGCGACCGATGCGTTGACGTTCGGCGGCTCTTTGTCGGGAGACTATTTCTTGGCGGCCGACGGCCAGGCCGACGACGCGGTTGCGTTGTTCGAGTCGATGCTCAACACGAACACCGGCGCGGTTGCATACACAGTCGCGGTCGACGGCGACGGGTTTCTGTCTATCTCGGCCGATGGTCCGTTCGCTTTGCTTTGGACGCATGGATCGACGACGCTTGATCCGGCGTTGTTTGGCTTTACCGCTGCGGACGTTTCGAGCTCGGGGAACGAGCTGGCGGCGCCGAACCAGTGTTCGGGATGGTGGGCACCGGGAAAGCCGGTCGGGCCGGATTCGCGGGAGCAACAGCCGATCGTCGGGAGCGTTCGCGCGACGACCACCGGCAAGGTCAAGGTGACGCAAATCGTGGTCCCCAAGAAAACGCGCACCATCGGCTGGCAGTTTTTGGACAAGTCACATGTCCTCGAGGAAGACGAACCGGCGACCAGGCCGACGGGGTCGTTCGAATACCATTGGATCAACTCGATCTCGGCCGGCGACCGTGTCCGCTACTACGTCGACACGACCGCGCGGACGGCGTCTAGTTATTCGCTGTATCGCACCGAATCGCTCGAGCGTCCGTATGTCCGCAGCGAACGGTACCGGGTTCTGTATGACGTGACGCTGAAGCTGCGTGAGGCGTCGTGAGCATCGTTGACGCGGCTGCGGATGCCGGCACGCGCTGGCTAACCGTCATCGAGATCGAAGGCCACGGCGCGACCGTCGGCGGGACAACCGCGGCTTACCGCTACGCCACGCAGCTCCCCGACGACGTCGCGAGCATGGGCGGGGTCGACGACCCCGAAAACGGAACGTCGGGGCTCTGGAGGGATTGGATCGACGTCACCGGCTTTCCAGATCCGCTCAAGGAACGCGCGCCGTTTTTGGGTGGAATGCCGAAGGCGGGCTCGCTAAATGTTATCCTGACCGACATCGCCGACACGTTGACTTCCGAGTGGAAGATCGACGCCGACCCTGCAACGCTGATTGCGGTCGACATCACCGGCGCCGAAACGACGGTCAAGGTCGCGGACGCGTCGAACCTAAGCACCGGCGATCTCGTTTGGGTCGGGTCCGAGGTGATCGAGCTCGGGACGAAGTCGTCAAACACGTTCAGCGGATGCACGCGCGGCGCGCTCAACACCGCGGCTCGGCCGCATTTCACCGACGATCAGGTGTTTACGTCGATCAATTACCTCCGCGGCCGGTCGGTGGCGGTTTATCTGACCTTCGCAGGCGCGACCGCTTACGACGCGACAAACCGTTACTTGCTCGGGGAATACTCAATTGCGAAGTATCCCCCGACGCCCGACATGGGCGCCTATCACCTGAGCTGCAAATCCGAGATCAAGATCTTGGGTCGAGAGATCGCGGCGGGGGTGGACTACCGAGGGCGCGTTGATTTGTCGGTCCCGGTCAACGCGGATTTCGTCAAGATCGAATGGGAACGCGGTCAGGGCGCGGGACGTCCGGCGCTTCGCAATCTGGTCGATGTTTGGGGCGACAGCCGCGCTTACTTTGCGATTGATAAAGAGATCGTAATCGCCGAACCGTCCGTCGGGGCGCGCTACGTGCGGCTGACCGATCGCGCGCAATTCGACACCAAGCGGGGCGAATCGCCACCGAAAGACCAAAGCGACGTGCGGCTTGTGCTCGCTGCGGATGTCACGGGACCGTCGTCGTTTCGGTGGAGCTCGAGCAACAGCACGACCAGGGCGAGCGGGTTTGAGAAGTCGGCGAACTGGGTCGACATCATGCTTTGTCTGCTGACCAGTTCGGCGCATGAAGACGACGGGCTCGAACTGGTCAACGGCGACGCGACGTACGGCAACTGGTCCAGTCTCCCGATTGGTTACGGCATCGGCATTCCGGCCGACCGGGTCGACTTCGAATCGTTCGCGAAAATCCGACAGATCACGCGGTGGTTTAATCTGCCCTGGTTCTACGTCGGCCACGAGGTCGAGTCGTTCGCCGAGGTGCTCGACAAGTTTTTTCTGAGGCCTATTGGCGCTTACTTTTCGCTCGCGGGCGGGAAAGTTACCCTTCAATATCCGAGGATTCCCGTTGTCAATTCGACGGCGACGCAATGGACGACGGCGGAGATCCTAGAGAAGTCGACGCGCGGCACGGTTCGGGCGCTTGATCTCGCAGTGGACCAGGACACGTCAACGGTTTTTGGTGCGGTCGAGTTCGTTCGCGAAAAGCCCGACGGCGGCACCGATCGGCGCGTGTATCGCGATTCTGATTTTGACGGCTGGCATATCGCGCGAAGCTATTACAGGCGCGAGGATAAGCCGTTGCAAATTGAATTGCGCGGGGTGCGGACGACCGATAGCGCGGTGCTCGACCGGCTCGCGGTCCGCAAGCTCTACCGCACGCGACGTGTTCCCGACACGTTCACGCTTTCGGTGGGGCTGGACCAGTACGACCGCGTCCCCGGCGACATCGTCAAACTGACACACCCGAAGTACCCTGACCGGAGCACCGGCACGCGTGGCGTAACCGACATGCTGTGTGAGATCACGGCGCGCGAGATCCCGGTGCGGCCGGATTCGACGCACTACGCGGCGACGCTGGTTTCATTTGGTCCGGCGCTGCGAATCGGCCGGATCCCGCCGAGCGCATCGATCGCGAGTTTTTCAGGCTCGGGGCCGTATGTCGTCACGGTGATCTCGAATCGCTACACGCAAACCGACGCGGTCGGAGATCTGCCGGTCACCGATGCGGCGGCGTTTACGGTCGGCGACGTGGTGATGCTGCTAAACCTGGACGGAAGCGACGCGGGGAGCTCGACGACGGCGACGATTACGACGATCAGCGGCAGCGACATCACCATCGACGGCAATTTCGGCGGCGCTTTGGCGGCTGCAAAGGTGATCGCTTACGCGACGCGGGCCGATGCGGTCGCGCAACAATCAGACTCTTACGTTTTCGTCGCGAGCGAGCAGGACGCGCCGCCCGACATCGGGACCAGCGGCGATCGGCCGTGGAGGTGGGGCGAGTGAGCATCCTTGATCTCGAGATCGCAACGCAATTCGGCGCGCTCGACACCGACGCGTTGACCGATGGCGGCGCGTTGCATGCTCACGCGTTGCGACAGCTCGCCATGAGCTCGCACCGACTCGCGGAACGCGGCGGGCCAATGGTCCAACTCATGTGGGATTCGTCAACGGACGTCGCCGAAAGCGAAACGATCGGCGGCGCGCTGCTCGGCTATGCGGTCGGGCAAAGCTGGATCCCGTTGTACGTCGGCCCGGTTGCCTATCCGAAAAAGCCGAACGCGCGGACGGCGACCGCGAAAATTATGCTCGAGTACGCGAACGGGTCGGACGTGTTCGTGTGCGTCCAGACGTCGCAAGCCGACCTGACAAGCGATTTGTCGGCGCTGAACGTGATCAAGTGTCGAGGCACCGGCAGCCTGGAGACGTACACGCTCGAAGACATCCCGATGGGCACCGGTTCGGCCGAACCGCTGGCGTTTTGGATTCGGCCGGCGGACGCGGGCGATCTCATGGATACCGCGACATACGGATCTCCGAACACGGGGACGCCGGAGCTCGTGCAAGCGGTCGGCATGCTGGACAATGACGCGACGTGGAACACGACGTCGAGCGGGTCGGCGCAGCTTGGCGGCTCGAATTACTCGGTCGTCTTTCTGGATGCGGACACAAGCTATCCGCTGATTCGGCCGCGGCGGATTGCGTGGGTACAGTTTAGCGGTCGGTGGATTCAATTTGAGCAACCGCTAAATCAGAGGGAACAATTCGCGATCACGCAATCGATCGACCAGGCTCGGCTTAAATACGAAATCCGAGACGCGCAAAGTTACCGGCTAGCGTCGATCGCGGTGTACGCTGACGCGGGGGTCATCCGATGACGTTTGACGGTCAAAGGTACGACGGGCCGAGTTTTATCGGCGCAGCGGCTTACCATCCCGGCGCGGTGGCGGTCCCTGACGTGGCGGCCGGCGCGTTGCATAATGCCTATTTCGACGCCGTCCATTGCGGCCGGATTTTGTGCTGGCAAACGCGGGCGTTTAACCGCCTTTATACGTCGACCTTTGCGGGCGTTACTCGGATCGCTGAAGTCTCGGCGCAGCGAATCGCGGAGGTCGACGCGTATCTTCCAAGCGAGGTGGAACGGGTCAAGGCGGTTTGCGCGTTTCGAGGATACACGCAGACGGACGGGTCAACGCGGCTTGCAATTACGCTTGACGACGGCGCGACGACAAACACGGCGACCCAATACACGCCGTTTACCGCGACGATCAGCGGGGCGATCACGACCGGCGCAAACGTGGGGATCTTGGCGGCACCGGCAGACATCGCAACGGTTGAGGTCGACGTGTCCGGGCTCACGCTGGACCAGGTCGTTAACGTCCAGGTCGCGGCCCATATGCAAAACACCGATCTGGAGATCGCTACAACGTCTGTCGTTGCGTCTGGCGGCACCGCAACGGCAACGGTTGCGGATTCCACGGGCGTTTCGGTCGGAAACACGATCAGGCCGACCGGGCTCGAGCGCGCGGCCGGATCGAGCATCGACGACGAAAACAAAGCGGTAACCGCGACGACGGCGACGACTATCGAATATGCGACGACAGCATCGGACGGCACCTACTCGGACGGCGTCGGCGTCATCAAAAAACAGGTCGGCGCGTTTTTCGAGCCATACTTGACCGTCATTTTTTGGGAGGTCCAAGCGTGAGCCGCGAAATGGGAGCGACGACGATTAGCCCGTTGCGTTTCGCGTTGGGCGCGATGATTGGTCAAGAGGACTTGCAACGTTTGATCAAACAGCTTAATTGGACGTTTGGAAATCGTCCGCAAGTTCACGCGGCGCAGTCGTGCGGCTCTTACGGGTGGGGGTCTGCCGGTTCGCCGTACTTGCACGGCATTATGTTCCGCGAGGTCGCGGCGGGCGCCGTCACAGTGTTTGAAACGAATATCAAGATTTTGCCGGAGGTGGACAACATCGTCGTTGGGGCGGCGTGCGAGTTTTCCGGCTCGGACACCGGCGAAGTACACTTCACAATCGGCGCCGGCTCGGCGACCGTCACCTGCAACGCGGCGCAAAGCGACACCGACCGGAGCACGACGATCGCGACGAGCTCCACCGGCACCGGCTGGCAAGCGGTCACGATTCAGGTCGAGCGCACCGCGGGCACCGCCGACGCGCAGCTTTTACGATTTCGGATCCAAGACGAAGCAATCGGGGCGGGCGCGTTGCCTGAGCCTCTGGGGGAATAAGACATGTCGATCAAAAAACGAGTAGCCGAGGGCACCTTCGCGGACACCTCCACGATCACCAGCTCGGCGTCGAGCTTCAATCAACAGGACGGGACGAACGGACACACGTACACGTTTTACGCGGCGTCTGTCGGCGCGACGGCGACGATTGAACGCGAAAACACGGCGGGCCAGTGGGCGACCATGATCGACGGAATCGCGGTCACCGCCGGAGAGCTCGAGGTGATGGTAGTCAACGGGTTTGTTGAGGACACCAGGGCGACGATTACGCCCGACAGCGGCAGCGGCGACTATTGGGTCGAGGTGGAGGCTAACTAATGGGCTTTGCAAAGTGGCTCAAAGACTCGCCCTACCAAGAGCCGGCGACTACGGCGGACACTCAGGCGTTGTACAAGTTCGACGGGGCTTTGACTGATTCGAGCGGCAACGGTCTGACGCTGTCGGTCAGCGGAACCGAACGATACGGATGGATCCCCAACGGCGGCGGCCGGCGGGGGTTCGTCTTCGACGGCGCCACCGATCTTCAGCGGGCGGCGAATGATGCGGCGTTGACGATCACCGGTGACATGACGATCGACATGGGGGTTGTGCTCGGCCACCACCGGGACGACGCATACCTAAACTTTGTCGGGTTTCGGGGGGGCGCGGAGTCCGAGGCGCAAAACGATTTGTTTGTCTGGTACGCGGCGCCGGTCAGCGGGAACAAGGGATCGCACACGTCGGCTTATTTCGCCGAAACCGGATCAGGGACGGACATTTCGCACAACGCGACCGACGTCGAAATTGACCTCGGAATCCCGATGCACATCGCGATGGTGAGATCGTCGAACAACGTGCAATTTTATCTGAACGGGCAAGCGTGGGGCGCGGCGTCAACCGGGCTTTCGGCTCCGAGCGGCGGCGGCGATTCGGTGCTGATCGTCGGGTCGAACGGGTCAAGCTCGCAGTTTCTCCGGGGTCTGGTTTGGGACCTGCACATCGCCGATGCGGCGTTGACCCAAGCTCAGATCATGACCCGAGCAAAGAGGGCCGTCGGGGCTCTGTGATGCACGTGATCGACCGGCATCTCGAGCATGGGTCGAGCCGCAACCGGCCGCAGCGGATCGTGGTCCACGCGATGGGTCACCACATCCTGCACGAGGGGCGCTTTAAGGCGGCCGCGTCGTTTCTCGACGACGTCGGTTTGTCGGCCCATGCGCTGGTGGCGTTCGGGGGTGAGGTCATCCGGTGCCGCAACGATGACGAGGGGGCGTACCACGCAAAGGGGCACAACACCGACACGCTCGGGGTCGAGTTTCTGGTTCCGGGTCAACACGACTACACCAGCTTTGTGAAAGCGATGGATACGCCCGGTTGGGTTTCGGCGTTCGCGTTCGCGGCGGGGGTCGAGCTGGTGCGCGGCTGGTGCGAGGAGTTCGACATCCGGCAGATCGTGAGGCATTCGGACATCGACCCGACCCGGAAGCGGGACCCGGGGAAGGGGTTTCCGTGGGACCGATTCCTCGCGGCGGTCGACCGTGTCTGACGTGCCGACCGGCGTGATCGAAGTGCTCAAATACGTCGGGCCGACGGCGGCGTTTGCGCTCGTTTTTTCGTGGCTCTGGATGAGGAACACGCGTCAGGAGCGCGAGGCCGATCGGGAGCATCGCACCGAAGTCGAGCGGATGCGGACGACGGATATTGATCAGATCGTCGCCGGTTGGGATAAGAGCTCGGACGCAATGATCAAGGTTTGCGAGGAGACCCGGCAGGCGGTGTTGCAAGTTCATCTTTCGGTCAGGGAAACGACGAGCGCGCTCGACAAGTCGCATCAATCGCACAAGCACGACCACGATTTGTTGAGGGAGTCGATTCGCGATCTCGCGAATGAAACGCGGCTGAGAAACGCTCAACATACGCCCGTCAATATGCCGGCCTACAGGGACGATTGATGCGGCCGGCGATCGTGGTGGGTGTCCTGGTTGGGCTGGCGGCGCTTGTTTGTTTCGCGCTCGGGCTCGACGATGTCGTCATCGGGCTGATCGCGGCGGGGGGGCTCGGCGGCGCCGCGGCGCGTTTGCGTCGCAAGGCCGATCGGGAGCTTGCCGACGTCACCGGCGACCGTGATCGTCATGTCGCGGCGATGCGCTCGGCGATGGGCGCCGCGGACCAGCTCGCGGCCAAACAAGCCGAGCTCGACGGTCAGGCGGCCGATCTCCATCGGGACGCCGACGACGCGATCAAGCGGGCGCGGGAGCTCGACGCGGAGTGACTCCGGCGGTGCTCATCGTGGCGGCCGTGATGGCCGCTACACCGGCCGAGCGGCTCGAGGCGTGGAAACACGCGGCGGAAACCTGCGACGAGTCCAGGGCGGCGCTGGTGGCGTCGTCGTCGGTGGCAGCGGCGCAAGTCCGACAGCTGCGGCTCGCGGCGCGACACGGCGACGCGGCCATTGCAATCGAGATGCGACGGGCGGCCATGCTGCGGGACATGCTCGAGCAATCCGCCCGAGCGGCCGACGCGGCGGAACGTCGCGCGCATCGGATGGACCAGCTCTTAGTATGGGCCGCGATGGGCATCGTGATCGCTGGGGTCGGTGGGCTTGTCGCGGGGCTTGTGCGCTGAATACACCGGCGCCGTCGCCAGAATACGGAAACTCACATAAGACTGTAGAAGAGTGTTGAAGAGTCTCGGGGATGCTGTCATAGTCTCTGCATGACGACGACACGACCGAACACCGGAAAAACCACTTACCACAGGAACGGGGACGTTACGTGGTGGGATCTCTACATTGAACAGTGGATCCGCGTGGACCATTTCACCGCCGGCCAGTGGGCGACCATGAGCGAGCCGGAGTTTTGTCGTATTGAGCGGCACCTTGCCCGGAACGGGGCGCAACGATGAACTACGAGATTTTCGACGGACACGACAACGGCTCGGGGTGGGTCCAGCCGGCGCAACCGTGGGAGCTCGACTGCTTCGAGTCGATGCTTTCGGCGATGACCTTTACGGAGGTGGTCGAGTGGGCCATCGAGGGCGCCACCGAGACCGATTACATCATCGTCCAGCAATACGACGCCGACGATAACGTGCTCCGCGAGGAGTCGGCGGCGGTGGCGCGATGAACGACACGCTTTGGATCTCATGGGCTAACGCGGACGGGTTCTGGCACGGCCACCGGGGCGATCAGACGTTTTCGCTGGGCATCGACGGCGGCCGGGACGCGTGGGAGGACGTCGCACGCGCGGCGCTTGCGCAGTCCGTCGGCGTCGATCAAGTCGTGGCAGAGGAGGAGCTCGACACCGACGACGATGGGCTGACGGTGCGACCGCTGGGCATCGTCCAGGCGGACGACGGCAAGGTTACGGTTTGGCGGGGGACGACATGAGCGAGACAAAACAGATCACGATCAGATTGCCGGGGCACGTTTACGCGGCGGCCGCGGAGGCCGCGGAAGCCGACCGGCGGAAGCTTGCGACGTGGATCGCGCTCGCCATCGAGGCGGTGTTGACCGAGGAGGCGGCCGAGCGTGATTGAGCTCCGGCCGTATCAATCGAGCGCCATCGAGCGGATTCGGGGGGCGGTGGCATGCGGGCACCGGCAGATCTTGCTTGTGGCGCCGACCGGCGCCGGCAAGACGTCGATCGCGGCGGCGATGGTCGACCGCGTACTCGAGCGCGGCCGGCGGGCGCTTTTCGTGGCTCACCGCAAAGAGCTGATCGACCAGGCATCGGCGCGGCTCGATTCAATCGGCGTTGACCATGGGGTCATCATGGCGGGCCACCGGCGCCACCGACCGGCCGAGCCAATGCAGGTGGCAAGCGTGCAAACGCTAGTGCGACGCGAGGCGCCCGACGCCGACGTGGTCATTATCGACGAGGCCCACCGGGCCGCGGCGAAGTCATACCGCCAGATCCTGCAAAACTACCCGGACGCCATCGTGATCGGGCTGACCGCGACGCCATACCGCGCCGATGGGGCGCCGCTCGGCGGCGTGTTTTCGACGCTGGTCGAGGCGGTCGGCGTTGACCAGCTGGTGCGCGACGGGTGGCTGGTCGAGCCGACGATCTTCGCGCCGACATCGCCGGATCTCGACGGTGTCCGCGTGGACCGCGGCGACTACAGGACCAGCGACCTTGATCGGGTGATGAGCTCGGGGCAGGTGATCGGTGACATCGTCGACCATTGGCGCCGGGTGGTGGTGCGCGGGCGGACGGCGGTTTTCGCGGTTTCGGTGGCACACTCGCTGCGGCTTACCGAGGCGTTTCTCGGCGCCGACATCGCGGCGGAACACGTCGACGGCAAGACACCGCGGGCCGAACGAGAGGCTATCCTGGCGCGGCTCGCGAGCGGTGAGACGCAGGTTTTGTGCAACGTGGGAATCCTGACCGAGGGGTGGGATCTGCCCGATCTCGAGGCGGTGGTGCTCGCGAGGCCGACGCGGTCGGAGGGGCTCTATCGCCAGATGGTCGGCCGAGTCTTGCGGCCGGCGGCGCGCAAGCAACAGGCGATCGTGATGGATCACGCGGGGGCGACGCTGTCGTTCGGCTGGCCGACGGCACCGCAAACGTTTTCGCTGACCGCGTCGGAGGGGCGCGGCAAGCGGCGAGCGCCACCGGCAAGCATCCGGCAATGTCCGAAGTGCTACGCCATCGCGAAGCCGGCGCCGGTGTGCGCGTGGTGCGGGCACCATTTCGCGCCGCGTCCGGTCGACGTCTTCGAGGCGGCCGGCGAGCTGGGCAAGCTCGACCGCGACCAGCTCGAGGCCAAGCCGAAGAAACCACCGGCACCGCATCTCGTGGCGTCGTTCGGGGAGATCGACATGCAGCGCGAGGCGAGCGGCTACAAGCCGGGATGGGCGCTGTTTAGGTTTAAGACGCGGTGGGGATTTTTTCCGAGCAAGGCGGTGATCCAGGCGGTGCGGGACCGATGATTGCACCGATTTACACCGACGATTGGGTCACTCTATATCACGGCGACTGCCTCGAGGTGCTGCCAGAGCTGGGGACGGTCGACCATGTGATAACGGATCCGCCGTATGAGGCGGCGGCGCACACTAAGGGGCGGCGCGTTTTGCGGGGCAATGCGGCGGCGCGAAAGGTCGAGGCTACAATTAGCGGCGCGCGTGAGTCTTTGCTGCCGTTTGACCCTATTGACGAGACTACGCGCGCGGCGGTGTCGGCTTACATCGCAAAAGCTAGCCGCTGGGCGCTGGTGTTTTGCTCCAACGGCGGCGCGCACAAATGGGACGCGGCGCTCACCGACGCGGGTCATCGCCGGATGCGTTGGTGCATTTGGACGAAGCCCGATGCGCAACCGCAGTTGACGGGCGACCGGCCGGGGGTGGGGTACGAAATGATCGTTGCAACGCACGCATTAAGCCGCTCGAAGTGGAACGGGGGCGGTCGCGTCGGGGTTTTTAGTCACAGTCGGGATCGGCACGCGCCGCACCCCACGACAAAACCGCTATCACTTATGCGCGAGCTGGTGACGCTGTTTACCGACGAGGGCGAAACCATTCTCGACCCGTTCGCGGGCAGCGGCACCACCGGCCGAGCCTGTAAAGACCTGGGGCGCAAGTGCATCCTGATTGAGCGCGAGGCCAAATACTGCGACGTCATCATTCGGCGGATGCGACAGGAACGCCTACTGTGACCGAAGCGGAGCTCCAAGCCGAGATCTTGCTTGCGGTCGGCTCGCGGCCGGATTGCCGAATCTGGCGCAACAATACCGGCGTCGGCCGTAGTCTGTCCGGCGATCGTGTCATTCGTTTTGGGCTCGTGGGTTCGGCCGATCTTCTTGGGATTTTGCGCGGCGGGCGGTTTTTGGCGGTCGAGGTCAAAACGAAACGCGGCCGGCAAAGCGAGCCGCAACGCAACTTTCAAAGCATGTGCGAGGCGATGGGCGGGATCTACGTCCTAGCTCGCGACGTGCAAACGGTGGTCGATGTCATCGACGAGGAAACGGGGGGAATATGACACCGCTGGATCGTTACGGGCGCGTAATTTTGGGGCTGCTCGCGGAACGGCCGGACATGTCCGGGGTGGCGATCTCGGCCGAAACGGGGATCCATAAATCGGTTGTGTCGGTCGCGATTCGGCGCGCGGCTGACCGCGGTTTTGTCGATCGCGGCATGGGCTGCAAACGCTGGATCCGGGTGACGGTGCGGGGGCTCGAATGGATGGCCGAAGACGCGGCGCCGGTCGATTTTGACACGACCCGACGCCGAAACCGGATTTTGCAACATCTGTTGCACCGGGCGGCGTGGGTCGCGCCGCTTCAGGCCGAGCTCAACATTCCGCACGAAGCCGCGGGGGAGATCGTCGCGGCGATGGTCGCGGACGGCCTGATCTACAAGGGTTACGACGGCTACACGATCGCCGCGGCCGGTCGGGATTGGCTTCGAGCGCGAGGCGTCCAGGTCGACGAACCGAGGGGCAAGGTGCGGCGGTGTCTCATGTGCGACGAGCCGAGCAAGCCCGGCCGGTGGTTTTGTCCGGCGCATGTCGAACGGCGGGCGCAAATGAGCCGCGACAACATGGACGGGTCGTATTGTCCGAGCTCGGGGGGAACGACGCTATGAGGACCTACAATAGCAAGCTCATCGAAGCTCGGGCACGCGTGGCGCTGCTACGCGAGGCAATCGAGCGCATCGAACAAGCGCGCGAGGAGTGTCCAGCGATGGACCTCGGAGCGCTCGACATCGCAATCGAACAAGCGACGACTGACGCCGGATGGGTCGAGTCGGAGAGGGAATGATCATGGAAGCGAAACACTTAGAATTGACCGACGGCGTTTTGGTCGACGTGTCGAACGTTGACGAGCTGGCGACCGCTTACGAGGAGATCCGCGCGGCCGAGCAGGCGCTTCGAACGCGCAAGCTGTTGGTGGTCGAGGCGCTGGCGCGGCACGCCACCGGCACCGCGAAAACGGAGCGGGTGCGCGGTGAGGTCCGGCGGGTGAAGATCGAGCAACCGCGGGCGAGCTGGGACGCGGCGGCGCTGCGGAAAGCTTGGGAACGGTTCCCGACCTATCGCGACCGATACCTGAAGATCGACAAAATCGGCGTTCAGGGGCGAGAGTTCAAGAAGCTCAAACACGAGGCCGGACCAGCGGAGTTCGAGGAGTTCCGCCGGCTCGTGCTCGAGGCCGAGCGCGGGCCGAGCGGGCAACCGCGGATCACGATTGAGGAGTAACAACGATGACAAGCAAGATTGCAAAACGTGAACCCATGCAGGCGCTCGATCGGCACGCCTACGAACCGCGTTCGTGGCAAGACGCGGCGCAAATGGCCGAGGCGCTGGTCAGGTCGGGGATGCTGCCAAAGGGGGTGGCAAAGCCGGCGGCGGCGCTGGCGGTCATCGTCCAGGGGCGGGAGTTCGGTCTAACCGCGATGCAGTCGCTACGGTCGATCCATGTGATCGACGGGAAGCCGACGTTTTCGGCCGACATGATGGTTGCTTTGGTCCATCGTTCGGGGCTCGCGGAGTTTTTCCGGTGCGTCGAGACCACCGGCGAGATCGCGACGTTCGAGACCCGGCGCAAGGGTGAGCCGAGCGCAACTCGGCTTTCGTTTACGGTCGACGACGCGAAGGCGGCCGGCCTGCTCGGCCGTGGTCCGTGGTCCAAGCACCGCGCGGAGATGTTGCGGGCGCGCGCAAAATCAAATCTGGCGCGGCTGGTGTTTCCCGATGTTTTGGCCGGCGTCTATTCTCCGGGCGAGCTCGGCGGCGACGAGCCGTTGCAAGCTGACGCGGTGGTCGCGGAGGTGATCGAACCGGAGGCGCAACCGGCACCGGCGCCGGCGCCGTCCGAAGTGAGCGAGCCGCTACAGCCGGAGCCGGCGGGGGTATCGGTGCCGGCCGACTTTTTGCCACGTCTACAGGCGGCGGTCGACGTCTTGGGACAAGATCGGGCGCTCGAGCTGGTCGGAAGCGTGCGGGAGCTTGGCGCGGCCGAGCGAATCGAGGCATTGCAAACGCTCGAGCGTTATGCGGCCGAGCCGATCGCGCAAGGTCGGGACGTGGTCGCGCTGGCGGCGACGACGGGCGGCGCGTTTTGATCGCGTTCGCAGCGGGGGGGCTGTTTGGGTTCCTGGTCGGCGCGGGGTTTGTGATTTCGCTCGGCTGGGGGCTCGCGGAAACGTTCGGGAGGCGCAAGCGATGAGAGGAGCAATTTACAATGAAATCGAAGGATTCGCCGCGGACTGGCTCGAAAACCTCGTCAACGCCGGACACATTGCAGCCGGCAAAGTCGACCGGCGATCAATCAAAGATCTCGAGCCTGCCGACGTCGGGGGACCGGGTCAGCGGCACTTTTTCGCTGGGATCGGGGTCTGGCAACACGCCCTGCGGCTCGCCGGGGTTGCAGATTCCGCTAATGTTTGGACCGGGAGTTGTCCCTGCCAGCCGTTCAGCGCCGCAGGCAAGCGGCGCGGAGTCGACGACGAGCGGCACCTGTGGCCGGACTGGTTCGCCCTCATTCGCCAGTGCCGACCTTCAATCGTCTTTGGGGAGCAGGTTGCGGGCGCGGCTGGGGTCGACTGGCTCACCGCTGTATTCGCTGACCTGGAATCTTGTGGCTATGCCGTCGCGGGTGCCGATCTTGCGGCGGCGAGCATTGGCGCACCGCACAAAAGACAACGATTGTTTTGGGTGGCCTACACCCGTAGCAACCGACGGCAAGGGGTTGAAATACTACGGCGCGGGAGATCCAAAGCTGGGGGGCGCGGCAGACGCGGCGGGGTGGACGACACCGCAGGCGCACGACGCGAAGGGGGGGCCGAGCGAGAAATCGGATTTCTCGAGCCTGACTCTAGACGCGGGGCTAGCGGGGTGGCCCACTTGCACGGTAGCCGACTCGAGAAACTCAGCGAGACACACAACAAAATCGGGCGCGATGCACGCGGGGACGTCGTTGATCGACGCGGTGAACGCGGCCGGCTGGGCTACACCCGTAGCGGCGGATCATTGGTGCCCAATGACACCCAAGTCAATCCAGCACTGTATCGAACGTCATCTGCTGAGGGGACAAGTGCAAACCTCGCGCCGTGGGATCGTCCTGAGTGGGTCTACTGTGACGACCCTGGAGGTGCCCGATGGCGGCCAGTTGAACCCGGCACATTCCCGCTGGCTCGTCGGGCTTCCAACCGCGTGGGACGACTGCGCGCCTACGGTAACGCGATTGTCGCGCCGTTAGCGGCTGAGTTCATTTTGGCCAGCCTAGAAGCAATCGAGGATCAAAATGATTGACACGATCACGGCGCCGCGGTGGGCCGACATGTGCCGATCGTGTCACCTGCGGCCGTGCGGATGCGCAAGCGAGGCGGGGATCCGGCTGGCGTTCGAGTCGGTGTGCAAGCTGATCGAAGCGAATCAACCGGAGGCTGTGAAAGCCAGGTTGCGAAAGATCGCGACCGTGATCGACAGTCTGCCGGTACGAGATCGGGAGCTCGACGAGGTCATCGGCAAGCTCGACGGCAACGTGTGCATGGCTTGCGGCTTCGATTCGCTGTCGGACGTATGCGACGCGTGTTTCGGCGCGATGACCTGCGGGCATGAGTGCCGGCGCGACGATTGTTTGTTTTGCGCGGAAGCATGACGGCCGAGGTTTGGGATCGGCTCATCGAGGCGACCCAGGAGAGTGTGTGTGATGACGGATGGCGAGTCCTGCACGCGCTGAGGTGGGCATCAGAACAACCTCGCCGGCTCGGCGTATTGCATTGTAGTCCGCGGTTTTACTTACTCGATCAATTCAGGCCCGACGGGCATCTGCCACCGATCAATGGGGTGTGCAAAGTCAAGGAGACGGGGCCGGGCATGTACGAGATCGTTACGCTGGATCTTGACCAGGCGGGTTTTGTCGCGGTGCTCCAAGAGTTCCGCAAATCGGATTGCGTGATCGAGATCGACGGGCGCGACCGCAGCTACAAATCGATCGCGGATTACGACATCGTGGAGCTTTACGGTTTCTTGATCTACCGGATCCGCGTCATTCCGGTGATTCACAGCGCAATGCTAGCGGACGCTTAGGGGGGAACAATGAAAATCACAAAATGGCCTTCGATTTTTTCGCAGGTCGGCGCGGGGGTCGACATCGACGCGGGCGCGTTACTTCGATCGGTGTTGGCGCCGGGTCAGCCGGTCGTGCCGAAAAACGAGCTGCCGGGATGGTCACCGGCGACGTTTGTCGACGACACCCGAAAGCGGGCGAACGTGGAACGCGTCGATGCGCTGGTGCTGGACTACGACGCCGGCGAACCGTTCGCGGACGTGGTCGGCGCATGGGGTGGCTATCGCGGCGCGGTACACACGACGCCGAGCAGCACCGACGAGCACAACCGATGTCGGGTGATCGTCATCCTATCTCGGCCGGTGACCGCGGCCGAGCACGGGGTGATCTACGCGTGGGCGCTGGACCGCGCGGCGGCCATCGGGCACACACCGGACACGGCGACGCGTGACCCGTCCAGGTTTTGGTATGTTCCGGTGGCGGTCGAGGGCTACCAGGCGGCCGAGCTGACCGGCGAACCGCTGGACGTCGATCAGGTGTTGACCGCGGCGCCACCGGAGCCGGCGCCACCGGCAAACCCGAAACCGCCGGCCGATTGGAGCCGGACGCGCAAGGGGCGGCCGGTGTCGGAGCTCTTCGACGAGGTGCGCGCGGCGCCACCGGGCGAACGCAATTCCACGCTGATTCGCGCGGCGTTCATGGTGGGTCAGAGGGTCGAGCAAGCCGAGTTGACACGAGCGGACGCGGTCGTCGAGCTCGAATCGGCGGCGGCATCGGCGGGGCTGACCGCACGCGAGGCGACGACGACGATCGCGCGGGGGCTGGACGCGGGCGAGGCGGCGCCGCGTCGGGCGATGACCACGACGACCAGGGCGGCGCCGATGGGCACGACGAGGCCGGCGCCGATGGGCACCGCGGCACCGGCGCCGGTAACCGACATCGCCGAGGCGCGACCGCGGCCGAATTGGCAAGCCGGGCTGGACCTGACCAGCGACGACAAGATCCGCCGAGTGCTGAGCAACGCGCTCAAAATCGTGGACCATCACCCGGCGCTTAGCGGCGTGTTTCGTTTGGACCGATTTGGCGACCGCACGCTGGTGATGCGGGCGCCGCCGTTTCATTCGGTCGGTCCCTATCCGAGGTGGCTCGAGACCACCGACTTCACGGAGCTGGCCGGATGGATCTCGGACGAGTGTGGGGTGAGCTTTGGAATTGCTTCGATGGATGCGGCGGTGTTGGCGGTGGCCAAGCGTCACGCGTTTGACAGCCTGCGGGATTGGATCGTGGGGCTCGAGTGGGACGGGTGTCCGCGGATCGGGACGTGGGGCGCCGACCTGCTGGGCGTGGACCCGACGCCGATCAACGTGGCTTTCACCCGCAAATGGCTGATCGCCGGCGCGGCGCGGGCGATGCGGCCGGGGGCGAAGGTGGACACGTGTCTCGTGCTCGAGGGGGCGCAGGGCGCCGGCAAGTCGACGGCGTTGCGGTATTTGTTCGGCGACGATCGCTTTCAGGACAACGTCGGGGAGATGGGCGACAAAGACTCAATCGGGAACCTGCTCGGATGCTGGGGAATCGAGCTCGCCGAGCTCGACAGCCTGAAGCGGTCGGGGCTGGCGGCGGTCAAGGCGTACATGACCCGGACCGAGGACATATGGAGGCCCCCCTACGGACGGACGAACGTGCGGACGAAACGGCGCTCGATTTTCGCCGCGACGACGAACGAGACGTCGTATCTGATCGACACCAGCGGGAACCGGCGGTGGTGGCCCGTGAAGTGCGGACGGATCGACGTCAACGGCATCGTCGAGCACCGCGACCAGCTTTGGGCCGAGGCGCGGACGGCCTACGAGTCCGGCGAACCGTGGTGGCTCGAGGGCACCGAGGAAACCGCGGCGATGGAAGCGGCGACCGACGAGCGGCGTTCGGTCCATCCGTGGGAGGACCAGCTTGGCGACTACCTCGCGGGCCGAGACCAGGTCACCATCGCCGACGCTATCGAGCTGATCGGGGTGCCGGTCGAGCGGCAATCCCGGCGGGATTCGCTGGTGATCGCGGGGATCTTCCAGGCGGCGGGTTTTACCCACAAGATTCGTCGACGTCTGCCCGATGGGCGGCGGGTCTGGTTTCACGTCCGGCCCAATTCTGGTTAACCACTAGTGGCCCACATATGGCCCAGGTTAAGTTCTCGAAATTACTCCGGTTTTTGCATTTCGCCGTTTAGGTGGGCCACTTCTGGTTAACCACTAGTAGCCCAGGGTAAGGTTTCGAAATCACTCCGGTTTTAGACGCTGGGCCTTAAGGTCACCTTCTTTTCTAGTTAACTTTTTTGAACGGCTTAAAAGCGAGGGGTTACCAGTAAAAAGGGGTACGCGAAATAGTTAAGAGGGAAAAAGAAAGGGACCTTAAGGCCCAAACAGGGAAACCGTAACCATTCCGGGGGGATGCGACCGAAAAAGTACTGGGCCACATATGGCCCACATATGGCCCACTAGTGGACCACTCCCGTATTGGCGTGTTTTCCCCGCCATTGCGACCGCGACCAGGGCGGGGCGTTATTCCTGGTCCTCGAGGCCGTCACAGGTCCATACCAGCTTTCTGCGCCGCGGACCTTTCACGGCATCGACGCGGCGCTCGGTCATCCATTCGAGCAGCTCGGCGTGCTCGAAGACAATCGTCCGAGGGCCGATGCGGTAGTGCGGGATCCGTTGATTGAGGACCAGGGCGTACAGGGTTTCTTTGCGGAGCCCGGTGATTTCGGCGGCTTCTGTGTATCCGTACTTTCGGAGCTGGGGCGCTGTTGTCATTGTGTGAGCCTATAGCCTCGACAACGCTAGCAATCCCTGCGCGGACGGTCTCCTTCCACGCATGGACCGTTTTTGGAAGGGCGCAAGCCGTCACCCGATCGCGGTGTGCTAGGCGCCGACGGACCGCGGCCGACGTCAGCGCACGCCAGCGCAAACCACCGGCGGACGAGAATCCGGGGGCTCGAAACGTGGAATGTTTCACGGCAAACCGCGAAACCGTGGAACACTTTCGCGGCGCGCGTATTCTGACCGGCGAGTCGGTGTATCCTGTGACTTGAAAAGCGTAATGATTACGGGGGTC
>Ga0181372_1000075_pt1 | contig 24775 bp, 17 predicted proteins | sample LowvirmetaG_5_FD_130161 | JGI IMG/M metagenome (GOLD analysis project Ga0181372, IMG submission 130161) | Marine viral communities from the Subarctic Pacific Ocean - Lowphox_08 viral metaG | ecosystem: Environmental > Aquatic > Marine > Oceanic | place: Subarctic Pacific Ocean | collected...
TGATGAGAAGGGTGATGTAGATTACAACACAAACGACCTTCCGAAAAACAATAAAGCTAAGAAAGGAAAGCCTGTAAAAGAAGGTGTAGAAGCTATGGAAGCAGAACCAGAAACCGAAGAGGAAGCTCCGGAGGAACCTACGGAAGAGGAGGCTGATGCAACTGCCGAGGAAGAGCAAGCAGAAGGCACCCAAGACGCTGCTAACAACAGTGAATGGAGGGACTTAGTCACTTCTCTAGAAGATGTTACTAAAGAAATCGACCTAAATTTTAGTGATGACACCGAAGAAGAGCAGGAAGAGGATGCAGCGGCAGGTGAAGGTGAAGTACCTACTCCTCCACAAGATAGCCCTGCTTAGTCCAGTTAATAATATTATCTACACAGCTAGAACGCAGTATAAGGAGCTCGGATATTAAGTTATCCAGCTCCTTTATTGTTTGTTCGTTAACGGTTTTTCCTTTAGCTTTCATTTGCGTAAGTGTTTGGGACATAACAGTTATACGTTCCACCATTTGAGGCGTTAATTGGTTTAATTTTTTTTCTTCTTCTTTTTTATTTTTCATTTTTTAATCTCCATTCCTAGGGATTCGTAGGATTTAATCCGCTCCTTGGCGTGTTTTTCTAAATAAGGCGCTCTATCAAAGAAATCGTAGATAAATACGCGATTTTTAGATTTGTGAATACGCAAAGCTCGTCCAAGAGCCTGTAACGTCGCAATTTCGGACTTCAACCCACGTGCATTTATGAGGTGAGTAATTTCCGGGATGTCGATACCTGTCTGCATAATCGTAGTACCTATTAAAACTGAGATAGAATCGTCTTTGAAGGCGTCAATCGTCTTCTTTCTCGCAGTCAAATCGTCCTTCCCCTCTAATTTGAAGGAATTCGGGATACGCGAATGCAAAATCTCAGCATGTTTAAGGTCTTTAACTATTATAAGTGTTCTAGATTGTTTTTGTTGTATCTTTTCTACTAATTCTACGATAATATCGTTACGTATATCGTTCTCTGTAACAAACTTTTCGTACACCTCGCGGTAAGAGAGCTCCGTATCCTCCACCGTCCCCGTATCCTTTACAGGGATTATCTGAATAAGGGGTTCGGTAAGGAATCCTTCGTCAATAAGACCTTTAGCATCCACCTCCTCTATGACCCCGCCTAACCCCGATATCAGATTTAGACGACTCATAGGGTCTCGGGGTACTGTGGCTGTCATGCCAATCCTATAAGCAGCATTAGGAAAAGACTTTATAACCTTAGTCGCAACCTTTCCTTTGGCGAACTCATGCACCTCATCAAAGATGATGAAGTCCGACTGCTTGAGGTGGGTATCAATAACCTTGTCAATGGACTGAACGGTACATAAGGTCATGGGTTTGAGTATTACTCCGTCCCCGAAGGCTAGACCTACGTCAATTCCCCATTCTCTAAGCTCATCATACGTTTGTTTAAGTAGCTGCTTCTTGGTAAAAAAGATTAGACCGGTTTTCCCTTCTAGAGCTTTAAGCAATCCTCCCAAGATAAGAGTCTTTCCCGCGCCCGTAGGCGCCTTAATAATACACCCTTTAGCATTTAAAGCCTTCCTGACCATAGATTCTTGGTAATCCCGTAAGGTTATCCCGGGTAAAGAGATATCGTCAGAGTGGGTAGTAACCCGTAAATCCTCTATTTCATAGTCCATCCCTAAATAAGTGAGGTCTTCCTCAATATGAGATAAAAGACCGGTTCCGAATTTCCCTGTTTTGTCAGAGAAAAAGTGCTTCTCCCCACTCCACCCGCCTTTTTTGTAGGCAGCGGAGTAATTGTAGCCAGGAACCTTCGCGCTATATTTCTTTTTTAAAGTTGTTAAAAGCTTTTTATTGCTTGTTTTTAGAAAAGAAACATTATTTTCAACAATAATTTTTAGCATATCACTATTATAGTATAATAGTTCCCAACTATTTTAATTAAACATGTCAAAACCCGAAAAAGAAAAAAGTCTTATAGAGCTCGCAAGAGAACATATGGAGACCGCAGGTGCAAAGCCGGAAGAAGGAGTAAGTGTTCCGGAAGCGCCCGTAGCCAACAGACCTCAAACTGAGCCCGTCACTCCTATTCATAAAGAACACTCTACACCTGGAGAGGTTCCGGAAGCAAAAGAACATTTTGATGGTAAGTTATCCGATGCGGTAGCTAATCTTCTGTCTAATGTTACAGAAACCCAAGATTGGAGACCTTTGAAACTTCCTTCCCGAGGAAAGGCGTATGTTGATTGTGATGAAAGTATTATGATTAAACCCTTTACCTTTGCACAAGAACGTAAGTTGCGTGGTATTAAGAATGCAATACACGGAACTAAGGTTATTAACTCCCTTATTGACGACTGTGTAGAAGGCTTAGACTACGAGGCTATGACCTTGGAAGATAAAAATTATATTCTTTTTAAGCTTCGCGAGATTTCTTATGGTGATGAATACACGATTACAGCAGAATGTGGTAGTTGCGCTTCAAATAACAAGTTAACGGTTAATATTTCAGAGGTTCCCGTTAAATACACAGAGGATGATTACCAAGAGCCCTTTGAAATTACCCTACCAGATACTCAACAGGTAGTTAAGTTTGTTAGCCCTCGCTGTAAAGATGAAAAGTATTTCGATAGTGCTGAAAAACTAATCGATAACCTATGGCGCTTTGCATTGTCCGTTGGTGAGTACAGTGAGCAGAAAGTATTAAAAGCTTTTTTTGAAGCTACTACTGTAAAAGATTTGGCATACTTTCGTGAACACATTTCAAAAGACCGGTATGGTATGAATAAAGCCATGTCGTTTGAGTGTGCAAATTGCGGGGAGGTAGCGGAAAGTCTTATTCCGTTCACTGAATCTTTTTTCTCAGTGAGCTAGACGCCCGAATCTCCGGTCTAGCGACAGAAGCTTACTACTTAGTAAAACATGCGAGGTTCAGTTACCGAGATGTGATGCTTATGCCTGCCATGGAGCGGGATGAGTTTTTGGACTTATTAATTGAAGAGAATCAAAGAGAGAAAGCGTCTCTTAACTCCCTAAATAAGTAAGAGATGACTAAATTCAACGGCGTTACTGTAATCCAAAGAGGCAATAGACCTTCACCTATCATTCCAGCTAAACTGGACTTCTTCAATTATGTTGCGGGGGAGCTAAATGACCCTTTTCAGGTCTGCTCAGTTCAGATTTTCCCTAACACTGACTTTGGGACGGCATCCCCATACGTAAACCAAACTCCCGGGGATACTAATTATGGGTTAGTTAGCTCAACAGCTACTAACATAGTATTTCATAACTACAAGCGAGATTCATTAGGCAACAGAATTGGGTTTGATGCTAATGTAAGTGCTTGTGTTGCCGAGACCACTTATGCAGGAGATTTAAGGTACTCAGCCAGCTCTATTTTCGGGGGCGCGAAACACGGTAAGCCGGGTCATTTCAGTGTGATTCTCCAGCCTAGCGGAGTCTACTTCCCCACTAGCGCGGGAGCAACATGGGACCCGAGGTACAACAACAGCGCTTCTGCAACCGGGGGATATATTGATATTTGGACTATTGTCCATACTGAAGGTTCTAGAGCTCAGATTTATGTAAACACTTTCAGTATGGATACGGCAAATGCGTTCGGCACCACAGAACCACTTGAAGTTACTACTACCAATAAATTGATTCAGAGATACGTACAACTAGGAAGCAAGAAAAGGCTCCAAATCCAGACGCAAATTGTCGTGGACAATGAACCTATCCAACAGAGCTTACGAAATCTAATGGAAACAGGCTCCTTACTATCCAACCCAGAAATCAGTATTACTAAATTGAACGAAAGTCCGATTTTGGATAGTCGAGTCCAACTTACAGGAACTGGTACAGTCGGCGGATTTACCTCGGAAGGAGTGTCTATTGATAGCCAAGGAACGATAAGTTATGCATGGGATACAAATACGATTGCGCCTTTCTACACTGATGAGCAACTTGGCGGAGCCATGGGGGTTTATGAAGTAGCCGTCCGGTATAATGTCGCAGGGGAAACTATCGTCAGCCCTAGATTTAAGTTAATAGCGAGGTAGCATCTAATTCCCAATCTGCTTTAAAGATGTTGGCATAAATATAGGTTTCGAAATCCCTTCTTTTTGAAGCTATCCAGAAATCATTCCAATCTTTGAATTCCTTTGGCGGTGTTAGGGAGTATATGTCTTTGTTTCTTTGTGCTAGCATTCTTTTACGAGCCTCATAGAAGCCCTCTCTTCCACTTTCGTCATTATCATAGGCGAGGATGACCCTCTTACCTTTAAGCTCCTTAGCTTGGATTGTAGACATCTTACAGCCTTGTGTACAAGTAGCATTGAATCCTGCTGCACGGAGGGACATGGCGTCTAAAGGACCTTCGGTAACCATAACATACTCTTTAGTTTTATCGTATGGGTACAAAATTTCGGATGTCTTAATACCATAAAGACCCTTACTTGGATTTAAATACTTAGGGTCACGATTTACCAGCGTCCGCGCTTGAAAATAAAAAGGTTTTCCTTTCTCCGTAAAATATGGAATAATAATCCGTTGAAAATACCGCCCAGTACGTCCTACGTAAAACTGAAAAGAGGATAACTTACGCTCCATGGCGAACTTAGACGCAAGACGTTTGAGATTACTCGGCGAATTGATATCGGATTTAGGGTTAACCTTCAACCATTCCTTACTATCACCTTCAATTGTACGAGTAACCTCAATCGCTTGGTTATCTACGTTTAATGTAGATACATCAAATAGGTCTGCACCAGCATCAAATGCCTTTCTTTTCATAAAGTTGCGGGCGGAGACATACGGGACATTCTCAATATGGGACACGAGGTGAATCAGATTCCCCTTTTCCCCTGATTTGAAGCAAGTCCACAGACCACTCTCAGTATTAACATATAGCTTCTGTTTATTATCGTCCGTGAATATAGAATTTACTCGAAATTCCTGTCCAGCCTCCTGAAACTCAGGAAAGTGCTCAGAGAGATAAGTTTTGATTATGGAGGCTGGGACGAACATCAGTATATAATAGCAGCCACAACCCCCAAAAAAACGCGCTATTACCGAGAAAAAAATGCTATAATAACTAATAAGGACTAAAATTATGTTTATAAATAAAGTATCCCCAAGTAAGATAAAGGTTTACGACGAATGCAAGCTGAAGTATAAATTCAAGTACGTCGATTACCTCCCTGAGAAGTCTACCAATACCGACGCCTTGCAATTTGGTTCTTATATTCATAAGATTTTCGAGGATGGTGTAGCAAGCACCACGACGGATGAGCTAAACGAGATTGCCGATTCCTTGCGAGCTAACTATACTTTCGACAAAGAGCGGGAAATGAAGATTGAAAAGTGTATAAACAACTTTTTTGCATTTAATAACTCTCTTTCTTCTTGTGAACAAATCTCAACAGAGCAATTTTTTGCCGTTGAACTTAAACAAGGATACGCAGTTAATGGAATTATTGACCGTATAGTAAAAAGCCCAGACGGAAGCTACCTTGTAATTGATTACAAGACGAGTAAAAGAGCCTCTACTAGAAGGGAATTGTTTAATGACCCTCAAATGCTTCTATACGCTTACGCGGTATCTGTACTCTACACAGTACCAATCTCGTCAGTAACCTTATCCCACTATTACCCTCACATGGACAAATTGGTTCATGTTAAGTTTTCTGAGCCTCATGTTTTAATGTACATGAAGAAGCTGACACAGAAAATTTGGGAGATTAGGAAGAAAAAAAAGGATGAGTTTTTCCCTCAAATGAACCAGTATTGTGACTGGTGTGGTTACAAGGATATGTGTCCTAAGTTAAATCCTACAGCTCACTTAGCTGAGTATACTAAGGCACTTAAAAATAAGAAGCCTAGACAAGCTAAGAAGTAGACTCAGCTTTCATTACGAAATACTTAGGGTCTTCATATATAAGAGGATAATAATCCTCTATACAGACCAGCTCAAAGAAGTTTCTTACTTCTTTAATACTGTATTTATGTTTTTTTGTATTCGCTGATACAAGGGTAGATAACTTAAGCGGTCTTTGTGTTTCTAAAGACTTTAAAACTTTTTCTTGAAATATTTCAATGAAGTGTGTAGAAAACCTGTATCTCCATGTTTCTTTAAATTTTAAAGATAAACAGTAATTTATTTGTTCCATGAATTCGCTAAGACGTATTGAATCATCCATAATTTATATTTTATATATAATATAGAGAAACCTTAACCAGTTCTGACGTAAAAAATGGCAAAAATTTTAAAAACCACATATTTGGGCACCACCCAGAAACTTCCTAAAAAGGAAGACGTAGAAAAACAGCCGAAAATGGCAGCTGATGGCTGTTTATTTACCTTTTACTACCGGTCTAAAACAGCTACTGACCCTCATCCTTTCATTATTATGATTTCTCCAAAATGGGTCGCTAAAAAAACAGGGCATTCTTATTTTACAGGAGTTAATTTAAATGATTTTCCTTCTGATACTGTACAGGAGCTTGTTCAGGATTTCGGAGGTTTACCCGTTGGGTCCGTATCGTACGCCGACATATTGTCTGCGTCGGACTATGACCCAAACTGCTGCATCAGGACGTATAACGTAAATAAAGTACGCGCCCTACATAAAGTAGGGACATAAGTTATGGCTAAAAAGAAAGATTTCGTAGACCTTGGTGATAAGCTCGATAGATTACTCGAGCATATGGTCGATAATGCCAACAAAACGAAAGCAGCTCAGGACCGCGCCACCGACTCTGCAGAGAGTAGAAGAGAGATTGCGGAATCGAGGAGGCTAGGAAAAGACCTCGACAATGCGGGTACAGAGGTAAAAAGAAATGCTAAGGCTGCTCTAGAAAATGCAGGTGCAATTGTAGGGTTGACTGCGAGCATGGCTACCTTGAAAGGAGTTATGGGCGACCTCAAAGGAATGAACTCTCAGGTCTCTAAGTCCTTATCTCAAGTCCACTTAGCTAGCGAAGGAAGTAGTCGTACGTTAGCTCGATTTAACGATTCTAACACCGGTCTAGTACAGCAAATAGAGACGTTTGGGGATGTTGTGGATTTAGGTATGAATAACTTCTCAGATGATACACTGAAGTTCGCTACCCAACTAAAAGCGCAAGGTGTTAACCAGAAAGCCGTACTTGCTGCCATGCGAAATAACACTCAGGTTCTCGGAATGTCAGAGAATGCCTCGTTAGAATTAGCAGATTCTCTTATATCAACTGCTGCTGAGAACGGCGATTCCATTGAAGGTCTGGTTAGCGCCCTTGATAGTATGAAAGACGCGATGCTGGACGCCACCGTAGCTTTAGGACCTAAGGCAGCCGAAAACATGCAAAAAGTAGCAGCTATGATTGGTCAGCATAATAGCGGTCTCCAAGATGCAGCCGCTGACTTCGTTGCTTCCTTCCTAGGAGGCAGTAAAGGATTCGAAAAAGCTGCTGCACTAGGTGTTAAGTTTACCGGAGAGGAGGATACCCAGGAATTCGCTGCTAAAGTCTCCGAGCTAATGGGTAAAATTAATGATATGACCGCCGGGATGAAAGGCACCGGTTCTCAGTTTGCACTAGAATCTCTAGGGGAAGGGTTGCAGTTATCGATGGCTGATATCAACTTAGCTCAACAACTAGAAGGAGTCGATTGGGCAACTGATTTGGTAAGGGGTATGACCTCCCAAAATCAAGCCGATTTATCTAAGAATAGCATAGAACAATCCTATATGAATTCGACTGCAAAGGGGCAAAAGAAGGGTCTCGAGGTTACTGAGGGTATAGCGTCTGTTATCCAACGGATAGGAAGTTGGGGGAATGGATACTTCGTGCCTATGGCTGCCAGTCTCGTCACTATTATATCAACCCTATGGACCTTACATTCTTCGATTAAAGCTTTGAAAGTTGCGACACAGGCAATGTCCGGCGGTAACGGTATGGGGGATATGCTTCCCGGTAAAAAGGGTAGGTTAGGAAAAATGTTCAGCGCACTTACGGGTAAGATGGGTAAGTTTGGAAGTAAAATGAAGTACGTTAGTAACGTTTTCGGAAAAAACTTCTTAGGTATGTTTAGTGGTAAAGGTTCTATGGCATTACTTAAGAAATCGGGAGGAATCTTAGCTAAGGGCGCTTCTAAAATATTAGGTCCCGCTACTGCTATCGTGACGGGCGTTATGAAAGCGAATGAGGATGGGAAGAACTGGGTAGACGGTTTAAAAAGAGGAATGACCTCTGCTGCTATCTGGGGAGCGGGTGCTTTATTAGCTCCTGTTACAGGAGGTGCATCTCTAATTGGAGCTGCGGCTTTGGATGCTACGTTAGGGGACACGATATCGGAAGCGCTACCAGGCGGGCAAGCTGCCCCAGCTGAAGCTAAAGAGAAGAAAAAGCGCAGTACCGCAGAACTAGCCAAACAAACAAAAGTTTCCATGTTGGAATTAGGTGTTACTAAAGACGCTGGGTTCACTAGTGATGAATTAGCTCGCATAGCCGAGAACACTCAGAAAAATCTTGAGTTTAACGAAGAAGTAAGGAATATGACTAGAGAACAGCTTGTTATGAAACAAGCCGAGTTAGAGGAACAGAAAGCTTCCCCAATAACTGCAATAACCGGTTTCCTAGCTCAAAATGTAGCAAGTATGAATATGTTAATAACCCAAAACGAAACTGCTAACGAACAGCGCAGTGAACAGATTGCCGTATCCGAAGCAGCCAACCAACCCGCAACAGCAGCGTTCAGTGTAGGAGGTGCAATGTAATGCCTGGTATGAACCAAACTGAATTTTTAAAGGCAATGGCACAGACCGATGCCGATTTTAATAAAGCATATGTATCTCAAAATAAGGATAGAGGGGAGATAAACGCCAAGTTGGGTGCTGTAGAGAAGTTCCAGCTTAATCAAGCCCTGGAAAAGCGAGGGGGGATACGGTTTAATTATGCGCCAACCCAAGAGTCCTCTGTGACGAAAAAAGTGTGGCTCCCTTTCTATGAAAACCCTACGATTACGGAATCACGAAAGGCTAATTACGCTACTACAAAAATTTATTTACGGAATGAACCTGTAAGACTTTACACCAGCAGCGAGGCTAGAAAATTTAAAGTAGATGTTCATTATAGCCTGATTCACATGGCTGCAATGCTTGGGACCGAAGATATTATGGGTATGTTCTCTCTAGACGGTGACGAGACTGCTTACCGTGATACCATTGCGGTAGCCAAATATATAGAGGAAACGGTTAGTAGGGACACTAACAGCACCTCCACTGCTGTCTCTGACGCCAGCCTTGCCGCACAATCCTACGAGAGAGGTGTTACAGAGGACGGACCATGGGGTCCGAACCGCTGGTGGAAGAATCCTAGCCAATCGTCTCAAGGGTCCAACCGCTGGAATTTTGCGTTAATGTGGGTTATGAGGAACACTCCTCAATGGGTCAACCACCATAAAATAATTCAAAAAGTTATAAACAATGTCCGCAGCTCGGTAATCGGAACCGCGCAAATGCCTGTAAAGGGACCACCTATAGTGGAACTGAAATGGGGTACTATGTATGACTTCACCCCGTGCATCATAACGGATTACAAAATACAACCTGTGGAGAACGCCGGTTACGATAGTAAATCGCTTACCGCCCAGAGGTTAAAAATCTCACTCAGTCTAGAGGAAATGAGAAACATCAATGGTAACCAGTGGGGAAACCCTCAAATTGGTGGGGACCTTCCTGGCTGGGATTCTATTCAACAGCTAGGAAGCATTGACCCCGTTCCTACTGACTCTGTAAGAAATGCAGACGGCACCGTCTCGGAGGATTTCTAATGGCATTAAATGGTGATAGACAAAATATTTTTCAAGGAAGAGTAATTTCTCATAGAGGAAAGACTATAACAGATATAGGAATGTCGAAAAAATATAGGTCTTTTGTAAATTCATTACAAGAACCTGGGCAAGCGAAAATCGCTATAATCCCTAATACTATGGAAGGTCGTCCTGATTTGCTGGCTTATGCGGCATACGAAAATGAACTTTTGTGGTGGGTTATTGTAGAGGCAAATAATGTATACGATTATGAAGAAGACCTGAAAGCAGGGACCCAAATAATTATACCCCAATTATAACAATGAGTAACACCGCCGCGTACAATGCAAACGAGGTTGCGGCAGTTTACATGTCGCTCGACCGTCGACATTTGTTGTCTAACGATGAGGGGGGCAATAAGCTGGGGGACGATATATCTTTACAGAACGGTTTTTATGGCTTATCCGACCCCTTAAATATGAGGGGAGTACTGGAATCTTTTGAAGCGAATTTCGAACGTGGAAAAGGTAGCTCTACATATAAGATAAGAATTTTAAATCCGACTACTGAACTAGAGGATATACTTATGGGGTTTTACGATAATGTATTTCCTTCTAACACTTCTGTTTACAAATCATTTAAACATGAGAGTGACCGTCAAAGGAGAATGCTTGCAGTTTCGGGCTCGACGGGAGATAAGGACACAGCGTTCCTGAAGGTTAATGAAGTGCCGCAGCTACCCCGAGTGTATTTAAGATTCGGGTATGGCACTACCTCAAGACAAGGATTATCGCGAATACACAAAGCGGTAATTACCGATTTAAAATATATTGTTTCGGATAAAAAGGATAAGGTGATTGAGCTTGCATGCGTGGACCTGTATACATTTAATAAACTCAACCCTTCATTTAATAAGAGACCTTATATTTCTCGAGTATCTGTTTTGGATAAGGTAGATGGAGAACTGTCTCTACGACCACCTTCTGCAATCCTAGCGGAATTATTTGCTAAGTATACCTCTGCTTACCCGGGGTGTATTCCTATAGTAGACTTGGGCGCTTATGTGGACAAGATAGATAATCTTACTTACTCAGTAGCCTTTGCGATGGCGGAAGGGGATGCCATATCTCAAAAAGAAGCAGAAGCAACGGAAGAAGAGCCACAAGAACGCGACGATACCACTGTTACACCACTCACTGAGGAGCAAATTAAACTTGTTAAAAAAGCCTTAAACCAGCCATTAACTAGTAAGAAAGCTCTTGACCGTGAGGTTAAAGGAGTTGTAACTCAACAGATTCTCTTTCAAGCCTACAAGATGATGTTTGAGCAAATAGGGTTAAGCTGGGAAATACAAGAGATGGAGGAGACGGGGTCGGTTACAGGACCTCCAGCACAAAATCAAACGAATGCCACGCAACAACCAACCCAAATGTCTGATTATCAAGCTGCCTCCCAAAAAAGGGAGAGTACAGCCAACGCTTTAAAATCCGACCTACCTGTAAACCTTCAAACTGATTTGTTGCGTGCAGGATTTACTAGTCAGCTTACCACATTAGGTAATCGTTCTGGAACCAAAGCATTAAGTTTTTGGCCGATGGGGTATCGGGCGTCAGGAGAACCGTCTATTAGTGTAGACGCTTCAGGCAACTCTATTACTACATACGGTCCCCCTAACCCTACTATTAGACCCTTAACTACAGTTGAGAAGACCAATTTGCTAGCTAGTAATTTTGCTCCTTTGTGGGTAGATGCGGGGATGATTAATCCTGCTAACTATATTGTAAATTCCTACGTAAACGAAGATTCCTCTTTTAAATATCAGTTCACTGTGGGAGATTTAGTCAGTAAAGGTCAACTACCTACGGATATCGGTATGAATAACCCTGCCGGCGCTTGGGCAGGTAAACCTATGCCTGTAAGTATTCCGGTCATAACTGTAGACAACCCGGACACATTTCTTTCTGTAGGCGCCCAAAACAATACTGATGAGATTACAATCCCTTATAATATTCCTCTAATCGATTTAGATAAGGGGGATGATTTAGTACGTATCCCTGAGTACGACAAACTTCCTGAAGGGGAATTCCGAACATGGGGTCATTACGCCTCAGGAACTCTGCTTGCGGCAGGTGAGCCAGGTATCCCTGATGCCCTGATACCTTCAATAGCGGATAACCCCCCTCTTTTAAATTTAGAACCTACTTACGCGACAGTTCAATGGCTAGCACATGCAGCAACTGCATACCAAGTAGAGATAGATGAACAAAATGCTGAGAATGAACAAGAACAACAGAAGGAGTTAGAAGAAGGTAACGTCGCAGACAATACTACCGAAAGCCCTTCCGAAGTTATTACTCTTGAAAACACCGAGGAATGGGATACCGAAGTAAAGGATATGTTCAATGCGTATGTGTATATGGGGGACTCCAACGAATCTCCTCATATTAGTGTGTTTTTTGAAAAGATATTAAATAATCTAAATCGGGTAATCATTGGTAATGACTCAAAGTTAATGATACAGTCTTTACCAGTAAATACACTTTCTTCAGAGGATAGAGAAACATTATCCCGGACGGTACCTGCCTTGGAAGGGTATGACTGGGAGGATGATTGGGTACAGAAGGATTCGGTACTTTTAATCGTAGGTACGGAGAGTGATATTACCTCTCAATACGGAGACCCAATAGTAAGAGAGATTTTCTCTTTCCCCCAAATAAAACAAGAAAAGGTCCAAGATTCAGGAGTCACCTCCGACGCTGCTATGGAATTCGAAAACCAAATTCTATGGTTAGATTATGGTACCCCTGATTCAATTATCGCCAAATTAGATTTTGAGGGAGACAGTCGTGTTCTTATTAATTTAGCACAAAGCAATTTTACTGCTCGCCAATTTAATGATATAAAAAAACTATTTGACCCCAAGGACCTTTCTAAGAGTATGATTACCAATATTCTTTCTATAGGGTTACAGAATAAAATTTCCACAATACTTGCTGAATCCAAAGCCGCTGGAGACTCTGATGAAACCCAAAGGGAAAAAATCGCGGGCGCGGTCCGTTTAAGCAATCTCGTTAAAGAGAGTGTACAGAGTTCTAACGCCCTTATAGATAAAGAGCTGCTTGAAATATTCCCAGAGATGGTGGGGACCTTTGAGGACAAAGTCTTGGACCAAATAGCAGGAAAAAAATCTGCTAAAGACATGCGCGTTCTAGCAAGTCTGGTTTCAAACCCCCATACTTTAAATTGGCTTTTTCCTGAAGCTCAGATTGATGGAGCTACAAACAAACAAAAAACTCAAAGTATTATAGTAACTGCCGGAGGGGTGAAGAAGGTGGAGTTTGAAGAGCCTATTATGGAAAGAAAAGTGGATTTCTCTCAAATGTATTCCCGTATTAACGAAATGCAAGAACAGTTTAAGCTTACCGACGTAAAACATAATTATATTGCCGCAATGCAACAAGAGTCTTTTAATATTAAGCTTACGACTTTAGGATTACCCGAAATAGATAATCCCGCACAAGAGTTTTTGAGCAGATATGTTTTCCTTAAGTTTTATGACCCTAGGTTAGCCAATGGTTCCCTTCATTGGTTGAGTGGAGTTTATAAAATGTCAGGATTTAGACATGTAATTAACCCGAGCCAAGGATTCTTAACTCAATTAAGTTTATATAAACTTCCAGGCTCCGCAGGAGACATACAAACAGCGAGGGATACACGATAATGCCATTACAAGATGAAATTTCAGCCGCAGGAGGAGTAGCATCATATGCTAAGGACCTTTTAAATAAAATGAGATTGTACGGGGAGGAAACACCTGTACAAGAAGAAGTTACCCAAGAGTCTGCCCCAGTCCCAGCTACAGGGTTAGCGTTTGGGATGGTTACTCAGTGTTTGGACGAGGAACGCGCTGGAAGAATAAAAGTTCAATCTTTAAAGTTCGGAAAAGAACCCCAAACTTGTGATTATGTATCGCCCATCGCCGGGGCTGGATACGGTTTATTTGCGGTTCCTGGAATCGGTTCGGTTGTGTTGGTAGGGGAGAACCCTTACTCAGATACTCATGCTAAGTATTTTTGGCTTGGGTGCCTGTACGCACCCGGGCAAAGAGAAGTTCCTGGTCTAAAATCTCAACCTTATATATTTGGCAAAGGTCACGAAGCGCAGATGGTCAAAACAGAAGTAGATGATGATGGGAAACCACTCCCTAATAATCCTACTGTATCCTTTGGGGTTCCTAATGAGGGTAGTGTTTATCAGGACAACGACCTCCCCGATTCGTTCGTTTTAAAACACCCTGCAGGACATAGTATATCTTTAACTGATAAAAACTCCCCTGAACGTAAAACTAATGAAATAAAAATAAAATCAGCACAAAATAAGAGGCTAATTTTAAGTGATGCTCCCGCCGAAGGCTCCGGAGGAGAGCGAATTACTTTGAGTGACGAGAACGGTAATTCTATATGTATCGCAACCGAAGCAGCAAAAGCTGAAAAGCCCCCACTAACTGCGGATTCGATTAACACTTTCGCAAAGGGCAATATAAATGTGGATAGCGTTGAAGGTCATATAGACCACACTATTAGCAAGAAAAGTCAGGGGGATTACATCATATCAAATGCGGGCACAGGTAATATTGATATTGGAGCTGATAATGGGCATGTTATAATAGATGCTAAAGCAGGAATCACTCTAACATGTGGCTCCTGTAGTATTAAGATGACCCCTAACTCTATTAATATCACTGGTCCTACCGGAGATGTGGTTATCGATTCAACCTCACTCAACAAACATACCCACCCAACAATGGTGGGTCCAGTACCTGGGGTTACATCTCCGCCAGTTCCATAATCATGACTATCATAATAGAAAAAGAAATATATTGTAGTTCCCTTTGTTTTTATGGAACGACAAGAGATACCCCAGACCGGTATGCCGTACAAATTGGGAGTGGCAAAACCTTAAGCGAGTTTTTCGGGCAGACTTATGCATTAGATACCGTTTCTGGTAGCCAAATGGTATACAGAAATCACGACCCCAGAAGTGATGGCTCCTTTCCCCCTACCCCCAAAATAGTTACTAAGATAAGCGTGGAGCCCATGTGGACCCAGAGTAATATAAGTCCTGAGTATCCTAGCGGTAAATCAGCGTTTTTTGCTGATGTAAGAATTCAACCTTATATTGCCACACTACCTCTTAATAATTTAACTCAAAATTTCTTTGCTTTCTCTGCAACAAATGATGTTGAGTGGGAACTTAACCAATGGAGTCCTAGCGCGGGATTAGAAGAAGTTAACGATATTCATTTTGACGATAAGTTCGTCCTCCAGCCATGGGAAGATTTAAAGGTAAGATTATTAAATGCTGATTTGTCGGGCACCTTACAACCATTCGCGCAAGGAAATCCCACTGCCGACAATGCTAGATGGCTTGAATGGAAGAATGGTTGGGAGAACTCCACCCAACCCGCTGCCAAGATTCGTGTTGAGATGGAAGAGTTCGTCCCTTCCTCTCAGTATTATCATCGCACAAGCCTCAATGAGGTAAAAGTTAAAGGTAATGAGCTCAGCGCCACACCCGAGGGGTGGCAAGAGGTAACTCTTTTAGATTTTCAAAGCACTTCGCTAACGCTTAACGAGGCTCCGTTTAACACCTCATCGTTCACGTCCTTCCAGTTAGATAACTTAGATTTCCGCGGCGGTTATCCATGGGGAGGAACGAACACCTCTAGGTTTATGTATTCAATTATGTTGCATACTGAAGGAAACCCTCCTGCCACCAGATACATTAGAAAATATGTTAGGTTTGCTGGCGGAGCAGTATCCGACTTAGAAATCAATGGACTTTTACAGGATATAGGTCCTATACAAATAGAGAAGGGACAGTGGTTGGCAGCGAGAGTGTATGAAATCGCAGCGGCTATACCAACAACTACCGAAGCTTACACAGCTAGACAAATGCCAGCATTTTGGCTAAATGGAACAATAACCTAAATACAATAGACAATGACATTATTCACAGAAAAATCTCTCAACTTAATGCCTTCACAGGCTTTAACGGGGTTGAGTAATTCCTTAATTTTAAATAAAGGAGCTAAAGAAGTAGAGCTTTCAAGTAAGAGCGCCAAGATTTCAAAACTAGAAGGTGTGTCTCAATTAAGAACTCCTGTGGGTGGTCGCATAAATGTAAATAATGGGGCGAAAGAAGCTCAGACCCAACAAGAGTCCTTATCACTCCCTGCGCAGTCAACCGCTCAAGGTGCGTCTTTAATGAATGACCCTAGTACCAACCCGACGGGAGCACCCGTTTATGTTCCAGGTACTGTAGCCGAGGGCACCTCTTCTGACGATATTAGTGCGATGACATCTGAGATTAATTCCTATTTTGGTGAAACGACCCCAGCTGCGGGTCCCGCAACTTCCCCTAGAATAACGAAGTTGCAACTTAGAATAACAGATTTACAGCTAGAGATTGCGGAGATTGATGTTACTTTAGCGTTAATAGGTTCTATTTTAGAGGGGAGAGCAACAGGGAACTTACCTAACCCGGTCCTAAATTTGTCCGCCCTTGAAATAGAGGCTTTACCTCCGGGAGTCAGAGACAAAATAACAACGGCTGTAGAAAATAATAATACTTTTGTACAAAAACAAATTATTGCTCCGTTTATTGAAAACCAAAAAATACTTGCATCCCTTCAAGCTCAGCTGTCAGCAACCCTTGGGGACTTATCTCCAGTATTTGATTTAGATTTTGGTCCCCCTATATCCACTAATGATAGGTTTGTGTTATCGCAAGACGGTCTTTATTACAACTCCCGAACTACTGAAGTTCCTAATATAATTCCGAACGCTGTTTCGGCGAACATGTGGAATCTTCAGTACGACTCCAATAGAGGTGGTCGCGGCTTATCCTTTACAGAAGAGGATGGGGAGAGTACTGTAGGAACTGTTTTTAATTTAAATACTGCCTTCCAAGAGGAGAACCCCAGAGTTAAAGAATTTTTTGTCTATGACGATGTTCTCCAACAGTTTGAGGATGACAAAATGTCTCACATGACTGAGGTTTCTGGGTACATTAGTGAGATTTTAGATAATGGGTACGGCGCTACAGACGCACTTGTTCAGTCTTATACTGCACAGTTAGGAGCCGTAGGCTCTGTTTATGACGGAAAGATAAAAAAGAGAAAGAGGCAACTAGCAATAGCAGCAGTTTTTGGTAGGGAGAGTTTCACCGTAACTAACAGACTACACCCTCTTGGCGAAGGACTCTTCTTTCAGTATGTACCTCCTCAAGGCAAAGCTTTTGAGTACATGTTACAGTATAAAGACTTACCCCCGGAATTGAAAAGTCTAACTTTCTATACGTTAGAAGGTGGGCAAACTGTTCCTTTTAACACGGACACAAAACAAATAGAAAACCGCGAGGTACCTGGTAATATTTTAGCAAAAATTGGAACATGGAAAGAAATACCTAGAATCCCTATTAATGATTTTTCATACTTAAAGCAATCCGATATCTCTTTAAACATGCAAAAAAATATAACTTTGTTTTCTGAGGACCTAAACACTGTTATCGCCCCTTATCAGGCAAGGTACGTTGTTGCTCCTACTGATAAACCTATTAATTCTGTGGAATCATTAGCAGTCGACCCAATTGGTCTAGGCGACTGGACCCATAGACAAACCTCAGGCAGCTTGAGTGCCACTACTCCCCTCTACAAATCTCTCACCGATGATATTGTGTCAAAGGATTTATTGATATGTTATAATTTCCTAGACCCTGACGCAGTAACACAGCCGTCTGGAACTACCTACGCTTTAAATAATGCAGCTGAAGGCTCTACACGTCTTGACGCTAAATTAGTAGGATGGGATAAATCATTAGTATTTCCTTCGGGCGTGGGACAAGCTTACTTTGCAGGAACCATTTTCGATGAAAGAGCGTCTCAAAACCCTTTATGGTCTAATGTTTCTGGGTCTTACGCGAGACTTCCTAACTCTACAAGGGACTACAGTTTACTCAGCCCTAACATCCCGAATAAGGGGGTTAGACCTTTAGATAATTTATTTTATAGTCAAGAGGGAGTAACTCTTGATTTTTGGGCTTATGTACCTTATCTTCATAGAGATATGACGGATGACCACAGATATAAATTAGTCTTCGCTAATGAGAACAGTGGTCCCGTAGCATCAAATTATGTAGCAGCAAGCACACAATCAAAAACAGCAAATGGCTCTGGCGCTCTAACTGCGGGTGGAACCAATTTTGATAGAACTATTGGTATGATAATGGGTTGGAGAGACCAGGGGTCGCCCGACAATACGACAAGTGGGTCTTATGATTTTTACTCTAGCGGATTGGAGTTTTGTATTGCGCCTACGGTGGGTCAAAACCAATCCTATGCTACTACCCCAACTACTTCGTGGGGGCATAGTGTATGTTTGGCAGAGAGATGGGAGACTTCTACAGATACCATTCCTGCTAACTTAAAGGAAACCACTCAAGTTGGAATGTTTATTCCAAGCTCAATCCTCACATCAAGCGGGTACGGAATTCAGGATGTTAGTTCTGGGTACCACCATATTAATGTATCTTTTGATTATAGCAAAGATAAAGTGGACTTCCATTTGGATGGGGAATTACTTACTACATCTTCCTTAACTGATGTGTTTGGAGGTTCTCCTAACGATACCGTACTTCCCACCCCCGTAAAAATGGAGCTTGCCAATCAAAGTGATGTTATCGCTTTCAATGACCCAACAACTGAGAGCTTCTTAGGAAATACGATTTACGATGAAAGATGTACTCCAGAGAGGGTATCTTTTCCAGTATTCACTCCTTGGATTATCGGCGGCGGATATACAGATAATATCCCCAAAGTACCAGGCACTAATTTTAGACCCCAAGGATTTCTAGGAAGTAATACTAATAACTACCACCAACAGACTCAGAAAGGAGACTCTGTATCCTCAATCAACTGTGGTACTATGGGTGAGTACATTGTAGGTCAACACAACCCTCCCCTGTCAGGAGGGAAAGGAGGAACCGCTTCTGCTAGGCGAAATATCCCCCGCAGTGGCTTAGACGGGTTTATTGGGAGTTTTAAGATTTACTCTCGACCTCTAAATACTTCTGAAGCTAAAGTAAACTACGACAGTCAAAAAGGATTCTTTCATAATATCCTTCTACCAAGCCCTTAATTATGTCTAACTTCGATTTAACTTACATAAAAACTCCTGCCGCAAATAACATTTTGGGCGTAGCTTTTCCTATGATGAGGGAAGGTGTTGGAGGGTATATCTCCCAGAACCACAACTTAAGGTCTTTAAGAGACTGCGTTATACAATTGATTATGACAGGACGAGGCGCTAGAGTTATGAGACCAGATTTTGGAACTGATTTACGGACTTCTGTATTTGAGAATTTGACTCAGGATTTGGTCGATTCTTTAAGAGCGCAGATTCTAGAAACGATTTCTAAGTACGAACCTAGAGTTATTGTTAAAAGGATAAACTTAACTCCTAACTATGAAACTCATACTCTAAAGGTAGAACTTTACATTACATCGAAAGATGATTTACTAAATGGAGAACTCGTGGAGGTTCTCGTATAATTATGCCAACTAACACCGATTATTCTCGCTATTTCCAAGGTCTGTATAATATCTCAGGCTTTGACGGAACCATTGAGTCCGACTTTTTAAAATTAGGACAGGTCCCTGACGACAGAAAGGCTGACCTTATCGATTATAACATCAATGGGTTTGACCAGTACCGCACAGCTTTACAGGATTATTTAAAATCCGTATACCCACTGGACTACAATAACTTCGCAGCCTCAGACTTAGGTCAGATGTTGTTAGAGATGTTTGCTTATATGTCCTCCGTCCTTGCTCTACGTGCTGATATGACAGCTAATGAAATGTATATTGACACTGTAAAAAATGAAGATAATTTAAAAAGACTTTTGGAACTTATTGGAGTGAGTATGAAAGGTCCGACGGCATCTAAAGCGACTGGGTTACTAACATACCCGGACAGCCCAGCGCCCGCCGACCCTATTGTTATTAATAAGAATGACCGTAGTATTCAAGTTGTTAATCAACGAAGTAATACTCCATTATCTTACACAGTAACCAAACAACTACCGGACGGAACTTTAGATTTGTTTTCTGAGGATTTATCCTTAACTAAAGCAGAGGATTTTAATGGGAAAGTAGCTAGCAGTTTAGTTTTGGTGGAAGGACACTTCAATACCGCTCAAGGAACATTCCGGGGAGGAGCTAAAACACGCCAAACCTTTGAGATTACTAACGGACCTGTTATCGAAGGAAGTATTGGGGTATCCTCTAATGAAGGGGGTGTTGGCGCTACGGGAGGAACTTTGTATAACGAGATTACTAATTTGTTTTTAGCGTCGGGAGGTTCTACTCCTGTATTCCAAAAAACTTATACAGGAGGATTTGGGTGTATCCTAACTTTTGGCGATGGGGTAAGAGGACGGCTTCCGCGCCCGGGCGCTGATTTTGTAGTTACTTACCGTACAGGAGGAGGAGGTAACGGAAATATAGCTCGGAAAACTTTAAACACTTCCATCCGTTGCTTGAATGCGGGGACCACCCCCGTCGACGCAACTATAACCAACACAACGAAAGGCTCTGGAGGAAACCCTCCTGAGTCCGTCGCTCACGCGAAACGATACGCGCCGTACTTCTTCAGAACTCAGTACCGGGCAGTTACGGGAGAAGACTATAATGTTCTAGCTAATTCTTTTGTAGGAACAGGTGGAACTACGGCTAAAGCTATGGCATCTCTCAGGACGAATGGAGCAGCCGCAAATATAATTGATTTGTTTGTGTTGTCCAAAGCCTCGGAAACTCAGTTAGAACGAGCCTCGGTAGCAATGAAAAAAGAATTATTGGATTATTTCCAGAATTACAAAATGTTAACCGATGATATTGTGATTTCTGACGGAGTAGTACGAACTCTAGATTTAGTAGCCACTCTATTCATCGATAAATCCAATAAAAGATTTATTGATGCGATTCAACAGAAAGCAGCTGATAAACTTCTTGAATATTTTAACGTCGATAACTTAGCGTTTGGACAAAAGGTAAGTATGGCGGACGTTAACAACTTCATGTTAACGGTCCCTGAGATTAGATTCTTCCAAGTGAATAATCTACCGGACGAGGTATATGTGAATTTTAACGAGATTGTTCAATTGAATAACTTTGAATTGAGTACGGAGCTTGTGTAACCATGACGATGTCGGATAAAGGTGCAGGACAACAACATTTTAAGTCTAATTATATTGAAGTAATCAGACGTATTGTTCCTGAATATTATGAATCGACTGAATATAATTTATTCGGGTCGGAAGAGGATTTGCAATACAGGGTTCTCGGTTCTATTCTTTATCTTGCTAATAATGTTTCTAGTTTGATTGGAGCTCCAACAACTTACAATCTCCAAGTATCCTCCTTTAGTGGTAATGAATCCTATGTCCCTTATTTTGTACCTTACAATAACCTTACCAATGTAAGTCCAACCACTTACGAGGATTATGTTTTAAGACCTTTAGGGAGAACCTTTGGGAGTTTTACAAACAAAGAGCAATTTTCTAATTTTCTTTTAACGTCGGCGCTTCCGCACACGGAGTTCAATCGTGTAAGTGACACATTCGCTCAAGCATTTAGCAGCACGGTAGACCCTAATATCACAACCGTCTCTGCTGTATCCAACACTTTAATTGATAAGCTTGGTTGGGTGTATTTTCAAAACACGTCTGGAACTGTAGTCGATTCTAATTCAGTAGCTGTAAGTTCTTTCTTGTATAGTTCCATAATGGATAATTTATATTATGGAAAGAGAATCCACACTTCTGACGGTGTACGTAATTTATTTAAGTGGATGTACACTAATACTAAAGGGGATTCTGCAAAATGGTCTACTGTACGAGAAAACTTTGTTCCAGTTCCTTTTAGTAGCCCGTCGTCTACATACGCCCCTTCTCCAGGGCAGCAAGGTAATTTTTACGCCTCCGGAGGACAGCTTGTAAGCGCGTTAGACACGCTTGTGAATGTATGGGTAAATGAAGACGACCCGAACTCGTTATACTTCAGAGACATCGTAAACGCGTCTCTCCTGGGACTTGACGTGACCAGGATGGAGAACGTTGGTCCTATGGGTAAGATGCTTAAGGCACTTGCGTATGGATTTTATGATGTTCAAACTTCCATTAGGGATATTCAATATTTGTTGGACATTGAGCAATGTCCGGAAGAATTTTTACAATACCTAGGAAGATATTTAGGATGGACCTTTTTCTCAGATGACCCAGACAAATGGCGTGACCAATTAAAACAAGCTATTTATCTTTATAAAGCAAAAGGAACGAGACAGGCACTCTCGAATGCAGTAGGGATGGTTATCCCTTCTTCTATATACACCCCCACTGCTGCTGTCTCCGGGCTTCAAGAACTGTGGGAGTCTTACGTTCCAAATCTTCTATATTATACCCTTAAAACTGAAACAGACCTAGGAAAGAGTAAGAAGAAGTACCTCCAATTTAGAAAAGGATGGACGGACTCTCTAGCGGCGTCCGGAATTCCTATAGCGGTAACTAATTACGACTCACAAAATCTGGATAATAATGTACGTTTTGCAGTTGACGCCATTTTGGAATTACTAAACTACCAGTATGGCTATTTAGATATTGGGGGAATTCCATATAAAGAAACAGCTTTCTGGAAACAGCAACTCTCCCGCGGGAGTAGACCAGGCTATACTTATAGGGATGCTACTCTCCAAATACCTCCATGGGAGGAGAGTAGATTTTATCAAAACTGTGGTATAGGTCCAAACATGGACGATTTTATCCGCAGTGTTTCATCTATCTTATCACGAACATTTGACCAAGCGGGGTGTGGGGTATCCTCCACGGCTGCCAATAGTGTAACTAAATATATTTCTAGCTCTGTTTCTATAAAACAAGCAGACGGTATAAACGAGCCTGGCTGGGGAGCTAATAACTCATTCAAATTTATGACCTCCTCTTTACAACTTCCGTTTAATTACGAAAGTGTTATTAAGAACGGGGATTTAGATAGTATGAGTGTGTTTGATTTTTGGAACTCAAAATCTTCCGAAGTCCATTCAAAGTTCCACGCATCCTCTATCGATTTCTCTTCTAATGATTTTACAAACTTAGCCAAGACGAAGATAGGACGTAAAGGAATCCCTACAATCGTCGATGTCTTCCGACAGTTCGCACCTTTCCATACTTTAAACAAGATATATGTAGGCTCTGGAACCGAGGATTTGTATTATAGAACACGACAAGATGGAGAGGGCAATCCGGGCGTTGCATGGTCGGGAATATTCGACTTAGAAGTAGTTAATACCATTCAATCCGACATGGACCAACTCCATAGCTCGTATACCGCGTCCGCCTTCCCCGGAGCATGGGCAGCTGGGGGCTCCTTCAGTGGTGTGGGTGTATTTCCCAGTATTTGGGACCCACAAAACGGAAGGTACCTCCCATCGGCAACTTTGCACGGAACTAAAGGAACCAGTCCTCAGGGATATTTCTGGAGTGGTGGCGGATATGAAGATGACTTAGGGCTTAAACAACTTATCGCAAGAAGAACCGCCGGCAGAAGAAAAGATTTAAAATATAAATTTACTGGCTGGTCACAAAATAGACAAGGTCTTAACCAACCAATTAATACAGATTGGTTTGGGATGAGCGGAGGCGCCCTCCAACCTGTTCTTAAAAGAAGAGGATTAAACCTTCCTGGTTTTGTCCCCAAAGGGTTTAATTTCTCTTCACAAAGTTTTGTAGACACAAGCGGAAGTTTATCCTCAGTTTACTCATACTATAACACCTCTGCTACACCGTTCTTCGAGTTCTACGCATCATCCTTCTTCCCTGCGCGAGCTATCCCCGACTTCGAACCAAATGCTTCTAGCTTTAATCAGTTAAGGGATGTTTTTGGCTCTCAGATTCTGCGAGCTATGACTAACATCTTTATAAAACGCGGAAGAAAGGATTCTAGATGGTACCGATTCACGGACCAAGGTTTTGAGAACTTTAAATTTGGAACCGGGGTACAACAACTTTACTCGGACTACAACCGCACATTTAGGAGACAACTTCAGTGTTGGATAAACCAGGAAACTCAAGTAGATGGAGATAGATACGCGGGAGGATTTAATATCTTAGCCCACGTCTTTGGTCCTCTTCTATTCAACCATAACTTTTCTATTAAGGGAAAAATACAAGGGGACTTAGGCTCTAAATCTTTCCCTGGAATCTATGGCGGCGCCATTTCCTCTCTTAATCCAGATTGGAGTGGGGTTGCAGCTACTCCTGCCGTAACGGAAAACAATATCTACCTTAATACTTTAGGGGGCACTGTAAACCTTACCAACGGAATTTTAGAGGCGGGTGCTTATGGAACATACGAAAATACATTAGATGTATTTGAACACCCGACTGAACTTTACCAATCAAACCGAACTATTCTTTCGGGAATAGATTTTGTGGCTCCTCGGGTTAATTCGTTCGCGGTATGGAACAACCCTTCTAACCCGTCTTATAATATTGATTCAATCTCCTCAAGTGGAATCACTATGGTGCAACGCCATGGAACAAATAATCCTTTCCAAACTGTTCGTGCACGATTTACTCTAGACGGAAATATGAATTACTCTTATAACGGAAACTTAAAGTTTCCTCCAAGAAATCTAGAAGCTAGGCGAAGTAAATCCCTCTCCGCAATCGCTGGGTGGCAGTTGCAAGAAGCAACCCGGACCCCTAACATTAATTCCGCAGGATACAGGACCAACATCTTCAACCCTCAATGCCACTTGGTCAATACAGCAGGGAGTGCAATACCCTACGTTCAAATGCAAGGAGTAGGTGGTTACTCAGGTACTGGCGTCGTAGGCGTTATGTCTGGTGTGCTAGGAACATCGCA
>Ga0181372_1000078_pt1 | contig 24557 bp, 8 predicted proteins | sample LowvirmetaG_5_FD_130161 | JGI IMG/M metagenome (GOLD analysis project Ga0181372, IMG submission 130161) | Marine viral communities from the Subarctic Pacific Ocean - Lowphox_08 viral metaG | ecosystem: Environmental > Aquatic > Marine > Oceanic | place: Subarctic Pacific Ocean | collected 2015-12-05
CCATCTACACCAGATTGTCCCAATCCGGAAGTGGCGTACACAACGTGCACGTGAGAATCGCCGTTAATAGCGGCAACAATTCGATCAGCAATCTCAGCATCTGTGCGCCCAGAACAACCAATAGATATTTGATTCGCAGCGCCGGCTAAGCCGGATCCGGCCGTTGTTTTATCTTCATCAAGTAATATCGTGACGGCGCCCTCGGGAGATTCACCGCCGGCATATTCAGTGATAGTGATCGTAAATGAAGAATCAGCGCCATCACTCTGCACGGTATCAGTATCAATCGCGGACACCGCAGTCGCTTGAACATTCGATGTAAATACCGATCCGCTAAGAACAGCAATGCCGGCTTGATAATAAAGCAAACCACATGCAGGTTGATTAAGTCCATCATCTGCTAAACTAGCGCTTAAAACATCTGTTCCCGCGCTAGCTGTTGCATAAAGAATTCCATATTCACCTGCAGGTGAATTAACTTTATAACCATCTGATCCGCTAACATCTGTTATTTTAATTCTATTACTATGCACATCACCAAGATAATCATGATCAGAAGTTACTCCTAGTTCTAGTTCAAAAGTGCCTTTTTTAATTTCATCTTTCATAAGAAGTCTAGAAAAATTCAAAAAACAAACTTCATTCATTTTTGTACCAGTATCAACAACTTCCCCTCCTTCATCGAACTGAAGGATAGAGCCGGTTGCATCATATCCTACTAAAACTTGAGCCATTTGATTATACATGTTAATCTTTTTAGCGTTTTGTGTGTTTGAAGAGGAAGATAAAGGCGACTTTGAAGAATATCCGAAAGTAATATCAAAAAGGTGGTTTGCAGAAGAACTTAAATATGGATAATCATATACAGATTGAAACATTCCATGTGAAAAGTTTTTAACATTGGCATCTGCTATGTACGTCCCAGAAACCAAGGATCCTGTAATAGGAATTGCCTCATGAAGAAGGGTTGATCGACTTATTACATCTTTTCCTGGTTCGATTGTTTTGTCTGTGCTAGCTGCCATTATTATACCTCTCTTTTATTTTAACTAACATGTGCTACTTGTAAAATTAACGGATTTTACAATCACTATCGGCACATCCATACTCACACCAGTGTTAACTGCCGTGACTCTAATGTTTGTATCTATGTGAAAGAAGTCTCCCTGAGTAGCGCGATAATCTAAATTGTTAGCTTCCCCAGAAGCATTACACCTGGCCACAATTGAACCAGCCGCAGTGTCCCAATCGGTTGAATTATAAGCACTGCCATGTTTTACCCAGAGACTCTTAGAATCTGATGGTAGGCCATTCTGTAACAATGACGAAACTCCAACTTTAAATTGTAACATGTTGCCGCGCGCGTATTTAATATCCGGTTGATCGCGATCAAGATGAGAACCAAATTGGGTCATTTCTGTAACTATATTTCCATTTAAGCGGCTAACCGTAGAAGAAACAACAAATGTTGCAATTGAACTTTCATTATGAAAAGCATGACGCAACGCTCTATTGTTAGTATCAGTTATGGTGCAAAATCGACTATCGCATTCAATAATAAATTGCGTTTCATTTAATTCACTGTATTCTTTTCTTAATGATACTGGAGTTTTACCATCCGCATTAAGACCAAATTCTAATCTAATATAAGAATCCTTTCTAGCGTTAAAAGGATCTATAACCCCCCTAGTTGCCGGCCCTAAAGCAATAGCCGTGTTGCGCGTAGCAGCAACTACAAATGCATTTTTAGCAGGTTCATAAGGAAAAAACGCAACCTTATCTGCATAAGTTTTATTCACATTTGTATTCAATATTAATTCTGGAAGGTAAAGAAGGTTTGGGTTTGTATATGAAATTAATTTATGTTTTAAACTAGCCGCATTATTAGAAAAGGCCTCTAAAACTGGCGTTTGGCGGATTTCTAAGTCGTAATAAGCACTTCCTGATCCATGTGCTGAGTTCCACAAACCATAATTGATCTCATCATCGCCTAGCGCAAATTTTGTAATTTTAAAAGAGCCATCTCCTTGTGCCATTCGCATTCTTCCAACATCTGTTAATACCGCATCCAATATAATGTCGCCGCTATTATCTAGAAAAGCCATCTTATACTCCTTATTTTACGCACTTATAAATAGTGCGCGATATAAATAAAATCTTTTTTGTTTTATTATTAACTTTCATTTGACATTAATATGGTTTATCCATGTTCGGCGGCGCGGATATATCAACACTACCTTGGCCAATGGGTTTGTCGACTTCAACCATGTCTTCAGTAAACTTAGCCTCTATAGGGCTCCAAAGAGTATTATCAAGAACAAACTCGGGATCTGGGTCTCCAAATTCAGCACTTAGTCCTTCGTGTTTGTGAACAAAATTCAAATTTAAATCAAACTTTTTACAAGAAGATTTGCTAGTAAATCTAATTTTGAAGCGGCGCGGTGGCGCGGGATCTTTACCAAATAAACCTCCAAAATGAATAGCGCCAGAATCAAGCCCTTCAGCAGCCTCTATACTAGTTGCGCTCGGCGCAAACATTTTACTTTGTTTCAAGGTTGGTGCTATGTGTATATATTTTCTCATACTTTTTGTTGATTCTTTAGGTATTTTAGGTTTAATTTTGACGATTTTTGTTATTAAGTATACTGCGCCACTATCATCAACCAATTCAACTTCATAAATTGGACTTGGGTTTGATACGTATTCTCGCGAATCAACAGTTCTAAATATGTAATAATATTTTTTATTTGGCTGTAAATCGTCAATAAAATCGGTTTCAAATGATTTGAGAGATCTACGAGTTCCGTTAGGTTCAAGTACTGGTTTTCTTAATGCTGTTGCAAAATCAGACCAAGCGCTCGGATGTTGTTCCAATCTAAAAACTTGATATTTAACATCTGGCTCGTCGGATTTAAATTTCAGTGTTGATGGTAATTCCATGTCATCTGCATTTATAGCCCCTTGAGCTAGCGCTGCTTTCATAAATAGATCTTTGTCCTTTGGTAGAATTTCTATTGGCATTTCCTCTTTTTCACCAACAAATTGACTAAGCAAAAACAATAATTTATTATTTATATTCTTATATGGGTATATGACAAGATTTGGATGCAAAGGTGGCTTATTTGCAATATATAAAGTTTGAAATTTAGTATATGGTATTTTTAATAATTCTACCTTTGGTCGATTAAGAGTAAATATGTCAGCGATTGGTAAATAACTATGTTCTGCCACTGTTGGACTTCCACCACATGGTGAATACGTACCATCCTCGTTTTGGCAGAGTTGCTCTTCGGTGCCTTCAGAGACAATTTTCCATTCTTCGACGTCGATATAATATTTAATCGGGCCGGCCGTTAGAGCGCCCCCAGCCGCGTCGACCGTCTTCTTTTCTAAAAGTTCAAATCCTCTAGTTTGGATATTCGCATATTGATAACTATTACCAACAACTAAAGTGTGAGCATATACGTTATATTGATAGCCCATATCAAGTTTTAACTGAGCGTCGACAAACTCAATCAAACCATTTTTATGTTTTTCACTAAATGGTGGCGCAATGAAATATCTTTGTACCGTTGTACCATCTTCGCCCAGTGAATTGATTTGTTTTTTTTCGACCTCATAAAACATCACCTCAGAATGTGCAAATGGGTGCATATCGTAACCTATTGTTTTTCGATATATTGTTGCATCTAATATTTCAAAAACAGATCTTGTATTTTGAAATTCTTCAATTTTGTCTTTAAATTCTATAAGCGCATTCTCAATACTGTCTGCCGATGCGTCTCCCATTAATTCTACAGTCTGGGGATCAAAAGATATTAATTTATTTGATGTTGGATTAAGTACTTCAGATTTATTATCGTAAACATATTCTCCTATTAAATCAGTGAAATCATATGTTTCAATTTGTATATCAGAATCTAAATTGCCACCATCGCGTATATAAAAATTTTGAATAGTTTGATCGGGATTGTGATGTTTATCTGCCACTTTGGACATGAAAAACAACATCAACGAATCTCTTTCTAAGCCTAGGTCGGCATCATGTTGACCAAGAAAAATATCGTTTATAAAAGTACCTCTATCTAACGATAAATAATCCTTATTAACCGCGCGTTCCGGAGCTATAGTGTTGATGTTTAATTTAGCATACCATGGATAATCTAATGGATACGGAGCGTATTTTGACATAAAACTGTATTTAGGGAATCCAAATATGCGATCAACCTCAGAATCAGGAAACACATCGGACAATTCAAAAAATTCCCCTTCTATATTTTTTATTACAGTATCTGACCAAGTTTGCATGTAGCTTTGTACATGGCTAGTTGCCGAAGCGTCGTATAAATCAGAATTCCCCAATGTTAATATTTTGCTATATATCGTAGAAAACTTATTTTTTGGAAATCTAGCATTTTGTCCTGATTTCTGCCACGTTGCTAATGCTTCTTCTTCTTTAAATTGACCAAGTAAAAATGGATTTGGTATAAGGTAGTGTTGGCTACGGCTTAATAAATTTATTGCTTTATCATATTTTGGTGCAATATAATTAAGAACGCCTTCCCGATCACCTAAATTGGCCGGCTTTCCACGAAGATTAAATACTTTATCCTGGTATATGTAATAATCTCCTTCATTTTTATACCCAGTTTTTTTTGCATGCATAGATCCAATATATTTATCTAAAAGATGGTTTTTTAAAAGCCATCTTTTTGCAATATATTGTTCATGTATCGCATTGGCCAATTCAAAATCTTCTTCGGCCGCTTCGCCCAAAGACAACGCATCTGACCAATCTTCCATTGGTAGTGCTACAGCACTGCCTAATTCTTTATTATTGTAATATAAATGCATAAGTTCTAAAAACAATGTTTCATCAACATCATCTAATATAGTATAGTGGCGCGGATGTGTACCTAATTCGCCGGCCTGATTATATAAGCCAGAAAATTCAGTTGCTTTAGAATCTTCATCTTTGTGTTTGTAGTTCTCTACTTGTGAGACATTACCTGCACCTTCAACACCTAAAAGGTGTGTATGATAAACTGGTAAAGCCTGTTTTAACTGTTCTTCGGAAAGACCAGCATTTCCTTGTTGGAGAAAAGTCATTAATAGCGCAAAATCGTTGCGAATGTGCATTCCGGTGGTAAAACCAAATCCATGTTTATCGACATATCCAGAATGATAATGAGGCAAAGGCCCTGAATTTAGAGCAAGAATTAGTTTCTCTTCGAATAATGCTTTTGTCGCTTCGTCCCAACTTCCGAACATGGCAGCTTCGAAAAACACACGAACAGTATTCCATTCTGCAGATGGAGCAAGACCAGTAGATTCAACTTTCACCTCTTTTTTTGCTAAAAGTCGAAAGGCTGGCATAGCCACGGGAATGTAATCTGGTGGCGGTGAAGGTTCGGCTCCAGAATCTGGATCATGTGCTCCAGAATCTGCAGGCTGGAGTGCTATTTCTCCTATCCACGGATACTCATAAGGCAGCACATAAGCTTTAGAACCTGTGGATGAAAAAGGAGATTTTATAGAAGTGGTCACTGTTTCCGAATTCTTTGTTACATCAAACCATAATTGTGAATCCGTAGGGTATGATATCCAGAACGTCGGAGTTCTCCAGTGCCCTATCCACGGTCTTAAGGGATCGTGACCTTCGGGCAAAGACCACACACCTTCTCCATATGCAAACTTTGTTGGATCTTGAAAAACAACACTATAGTTCAGAAACAAAGGAGATGGATCAAAGTCATATCTCATCCAATCAGGATTCACAATTGTGGAATTTACCTTCGGATCAAGGACTGGATTTTCAACTTTTTGGACCATTAGTATCTTCCTCCACCAGAAGTCCCTCCAGGACTAGTAGGTGTAATCATTGTTGGAGATGGAGTCGACGCAGCAATCGCTGTAGTTGTAGTTCCACCTGATTGAGTTGTTTGTCGTGTTTTTCTCTGACGGCGATTTGTTATAGCTTGCTTTACAACTTGGCCAAATTTTAAATTAGTTCTCATAAAATTGCTCTCTAACTTTAACATGTCGTTTTTATCTAAAGAAGTTATCTTATCAATTGGTTGTATTCTTCTTTTAAGTGTTCGTGTTCGTTTTATTGTGACTTGTGAAGCATCTAATAAAAAACACTGATTAAATATATTCAAATTTAATAACTCATTCTGAGCGAAACAGATATTTTCATTAACATAGTGGCGCATGCGACAAAGCAACGTTGACTTTCCAGACTCCGCAGCAGAATTTATATGCTCTTTTTTTAATTCTACCCAATTAGATCCCCCAATAAATACCTCTACCGCCACTAAATTTTTATTATTTAAATAGTGAAATGCTGCATTGTTGAGCGTTTTTAAAGAAGACATACCGTTGTTATCATACCACGCGAATTTGGCGACACTTTGACTACCCAAGGTCATTGCTGTTAATTGATGCGGCAGATTAGTTGCTTTGTTTATATTCTTAACTAAACAACATATTTCTTTTGAAATATCTAGAAAATGCATATAAAACAAAGGAGCAAATATAGGAGACAAGTTTAAAGTATCACCAGTTTCTTCATGTACTCGTGTTTCTCTAATGTCTTTTTCTGATATTTCTGATTTATATCGATCTCTAGTGGCTGTTGGCATCATTAATTTTGCATAATCGGCCTCTTCTTTTTCAGTACTATCAAAACAAGGAGATTCATGTTTTTTTAATCCCAAGGCGTTAACATTCGACATTGCAATAGATAAATTATTTTTAACATGCATAGAAAATGAATTTAAATTTTTAGAAAACAAACCGTCCACATCACAAAGATCTTTTTTTGATATTGTTTCTTCAATTGAAATTTGTTTGGTGTCTGTTATGACTCTGCCAAACTTTTTATAATTATACAAATTTACTAGCGCATTCAAATTAGCTAATTCAGTATTGTTTATTGCGACATTTGTTGCTCTATTATAAAAATATGTATTAAAAACATTATCTTTTAATTTTAACACCGCAGGGGTCAAATATGAATATGCAGCAGAGCTTACCACCAAAGAAGTGGCCGTTGGTGCGTTAAAATGCCTCAAAGTTTCTTGAGCGATTCTTGACAAGTAATTTTCATGATTTATAGTTAATAAGCCTGGTGTATTTGTTGTATCTGCAATAATATACTCATAACCAGAAGACTCAGTTGCTTCATAAAACTCAGAAAAATTATGATTAATGTTAATATGTTGAGGAAAAACTCTATTGCCGGTTGATACTGTATCTGGGTGCATGTCTTCTATGTTTCTTTTACTTTTGGTTGGAAGCTCTTCTGTTATTCGTTGAATCGTAGAAGTGATGTTTCTATATAACTCAACAACCCTTGAAAGGCTAGCCACCGTACATGTAGTCGGTGAAGACAGCATATATAAATTCTCTTCTAGATCGGTAATGCCGGTGGCGCCATGATCATCAAAAGATCTTATTGTTTTTATTAAATGATTTAGCGCCCAAACCCATGGCCCTTGTTCGTTTTTATAATGGTCGGAAGTTAATTTGAGGCGGCGGCCATCAAAAATAGCTTTATAGTATGCTTCAAATGAACTCTGGCCTTCTTTTAATAGTTTAAACATTGTTTTTAAATAAGCAACAGATCCGTCTTCTATATCTAATTTTACGCTATATCGGTATGTGCCATCTTTTCTATCCGACATCGACATATCTGTTACAGTAAAATACCTTATATCATTAGAAATTTCCTGATTGTTTCCTAAAACAAACAAATTTTCAATTTCTCTAATTCCGCCAAGGCTTTCTGCCTCCATGTTGTCTTCGTTATCGTTTTTTAAAGAAAGGGCGCGGGTTGTCGCGTCGACTATTCTTAGACCAGCTTGACTAGATTCAGCAATGGTTTCTACATAGCCATCGCCCTCTAATAATTCACCCAAATTGTTCACCCTTTCACGCTGTATTGATATCTTTTTAAAGATGCTTGAGTTTAATACTTCTTTAAAACTCGCCTTTGCAATGTCTAGTCCAGCGGCCGATGAAACGAACCTTGGCAACTTAACATTATTTTTAATAATTTCGCCCACATTGACAGCAAAAAACATTTTTACAAAGCCCGCGCCGTCGCTGGTTATACATAAATTAGAAAAATATGCATTTCTTTTATGCGCCAGTGGTTGATCTTTTCTTACTCTGCAATTAAATGGTATTCTTGATATTTGTTCAATAGTTCTATAATCGTGAATTGTCGAATTGGGCGAAGAAACCAACTTTAGTCTTGGTGAATTGATGTTTGGAGGAGTGCTAGCAACATAACCAACATAGCCATCAGGGCTGGGATTGTTCGAAGAATGATAATGAACTGGCCCGGTCCAAACTTTTCTCTTGCCGCGCACAATAGAATAGTCTTTTTGTGTATCTTCTATAGAATCATCTAAACCACTATAAACAAAGGCTCTAGATTCTTTTACCCTTGTCCCTTTTCTAAACACATCTTCAGCTACAACTGAGGCGTCATTTATAACTTTTCTTTGAAAATTTGCACTTGATGCAAGTCTAGCATATTTAGGGTGGTCTACATTGTATTGACATACAACATAAAATGTTAAATTCTTTATGCCCCCATCAACAACAAATTCTTGAGTTGCAATATAAAACCCTTTTTCTTTTTCTTTAAAACTCCTTGGCAACCATTTAACTTCGGCAACGGATAAATCTAAATTTCCAAACTTTCCTGGGTGCCTTGCGTGCGTTATCAATTCGGTGCTTAGACTTACACCATTTCGTGAAAACTCTTCAATCATCCTAGGATCGGTAACTTTAACGATGGTTGTTATCATGGAATCAAGCATTCGGCCACCTTTCAAAGCAACCCTAACAGTCACTTTTAATTGTTTATCTTTTGTATTTTCTAAAATAACTTTAGAAATATATGGCTGTGAAGTACTTGTACCTGAATATTTCATTAGAAATCACACTCCGGAGTTGTTTCAACCGCTTCCTTATAAATATCTGAAGATAAAATATTAACCTCATCATCTTTTACACAATCAAGAGGATCAGAAATAAAATATCCTTTTTGCTTTACATTCGGATTTAATTGACACATTAAATCTTTATCAATTTCATGATCAACATATATATTAAAAAAATGATTAACATATGTTTGATTCAGTGGTAAAAGTCTAAGTTCTAGATCGTCTTCGTTTGATTTTATGATCTCTTCTTGTGATTTGAGAAGTCCCTTGTCGTTAACAATAGAAGATTTTCTTGTAAAGTATTTTTGAACCAACTCTTCATCATATTTCACGTACTTTGGGTCTTCCCACACTTCAAAAACTTCTATGTCAAAATTTTCTTTTAAAAAAGGAACATTATGTTCATTGATTTCTAATACCACAAAATCTTCTTGAAAATCATAATAGCCATCTTCATATAAAGGAGGATTTTCATGTAATTCATCAAACTCTTTTAATCTAAGATTATTTACTTTCTTTGTATTGTCTTCTGATGTTTCGGGAGTTCCAGTTGATGGATATCCTTTTGTTTTATATTCTATAGTTACATCCAATTGAGGTATTTTTAAATGAGGGTGCATGCTGGAAGTGAAAAAAGTAACAGGCACATAACCAGCAGAACTTGAAAAATCATTATATAACAAATTTATGTCCCATGCAGGGGCTTTGTCTGATTCAAAACTAGAATTTCCAAGTGGCCATGGCAAAGCATATTGTTTTATATAATCTGCTGGTTGTAGATTCAATTTCCCTAGTTTTTCGAGCACATAATAATGCGGTATACCAGAGCCGGCTGGCGCAGCATCGATTAGCTCATCCAATTCCTTTATACTGGGGAGTTCCGTATTGGTAAACATATATTGAGTTTTTAATCTAGGAACTTCTTTAATTCTATCTTTAATACTGTTCTGTGTTTCGGTGTCGACACCAGCAAATTTGCTATCATATAAAATTTCGTCATCAAAAAAAGCATATAGTTCTGGTTTGAAATCACCTTGTGCAAGCAAATACTCGCCATATGGTGTTAATTCCAGGTCTATTACATCTTCTCGTTTGTTAAAAAATTCCATTAATTATAATTCCTATTCTTTTCATTCGGGCTCTTCATCCCCAAGCAAGGTTAGAGATCCTAGTTGTTGCGGGGAAGTCATGGTCGCGCGGGATCCACCACGGCTCCATCCTGAGAACGGAATATTTGGCGCTTCCTCTCTTATATCGTCCGAAACTACACGTTTTGCTCCTTTTCCGGTAACAACAACAGTCTCTTCTTTGCCATCTGGGCCAATTGTTGGTGCAATTTGTATAGAATCACCTCCTCCTAAGTGAATTTCTGTATCTACCTTAATTAGTTCCACCAACGAACAAAAATCATATGGCCAATTATAGCTATAATCTAATCCATATCCAGAAGCAACATCACTTTCTTGGCGCGCGTATCGAGCAATATCGCGGATACCAGCCATTCGGGAGACGCCTGTAATCTGATTAGTTGCACTAACATGTGTAAGGCCATGGCTAGAATTCGCTGAAGGCGCGTCGGCACAGGCTTGTCTGATTCCGGCGATTTCTCCGCGCAGGCGCGCTACCTCGTCCAGAAGTATTTGTCTATCTCCAGTTGTCGTCGTTCCGCTTGTGGTCATGAACTGAAGCTCGTCGATACGAGCCTGGAGGTCGTTGATTTCCTGTCGACCGCAATCGTCTATTTCTGGAGGTGCCTCTGTTTCATCTCCCATCTGTACGCTGATAGGTGCTATTCCTGCATCTGGCCTAGGAGGTAATTGACCAGCAAGATCAATAACTTTATCAAAATAATTCCATTTTGCTTTTTGTTTGACTTTAAACACCATCCAATGCAAATCCGGGTTTTTCAACTCTTTTATAGTCAATAATTCTCCTGAGTCGCGCGCTATAGAGTGGCAAATAGAAACTTGTTCTTTTTTAGCCGACGTACCTATTTTTGGTGGTAAATTCTGCCATATATTTGCTATGTCGTTCTGTGAGAACTCATGTTCAAATTCAAAGAAGTACATTGCAAATGGTCTAAATTTCTTAGAACCAAATTTCTTTAATTGAGTTAAGAAGTCGAACTTCGGAGGAACAACATAGCGCATCATTGATCTCACCATACTATAAACAGAGGCTGGTACATTTGTAGCCGGTTGACCAGAATTAATAGAAGATAAAGCTCTCTTAACTGTGTTTTTGTTAACATTGATAAATTTCGTTTCAATTCTCTTGGTTCTGTTATTATATTTTTTAATAACTGGTATAGCAACAACAGCTTCTCTCATTACTTTTTCGCCATCATCTGGCAATACGCCTATCTTTTTAAGGCCTTTATCAACTCCAAGCAGATCTGCTAATGAAACGCTCCCATCAACATCGAGGGCGCCCAAAAATATTCCTTTTGTGTTGTCAGTTTCAACAACACCTTTTTGATGCCACATTCCTTTTGTGCTGGCGCCGTTATCGGGGTCAACATTCGTAACGTTTGTAAAATTGACGATAGGAGTTTCAAATTTAGGCTGTATAATAAGGTGGGCCTCTTTCTGAAAAATGTCTACAGAAGATGTCAAATTCATCATATCAACATCATGTACATAATTTGTAGTAGAAGACGAACCAGATACACTTCTATAGTCCGTAATGGTGCAATTAGATAATATTTCATCAAGCGACCATTCCCATACCGCAAATGTGCCATACTTGTCTGCAACAGTGCTTTTTGCCGTGGCGTCAAGCGAATATTCTCGATAAGTATAACCAGTCTTTGTATCGTTATAATAATAAGGTGGTGTAAACGGAGCATAACTACCTTCGCTAGTTTGCATATGAACCGTTGGGCCAAAAGCAGATTGACGATTATACATAGAAAAGATTCTATCATGGTTTGCGGAAACATCTTGATGGTCTGATAGATAAATTCTCATTTTGTAAGTGCCTCTGTTTGGATCAACAACATACGCATCTTCCATTTTAGAAGAAACAAGAGTAGACACTTCACCATTTTTTAAAAACAAATCTATAGAAGTAGCAAGAAAATTATGCATCGCCAGTTTATAAGTATCGCTATTGACTAAGTTCAATTGAATACTAGCGCTAGCTTCGTTAGAAGTTGCAGAAGAGCCACTAATCTTAGCAGTTGGGTCTGGTTCTGCTTCATACATAGATGTGCCGTTACCAATATACGTTTCTGGACGGACTAAAGCATCAAAAGGCAATCTATAATCAAAAGCGCCTGATAATCTATATATATCGGTAGTCGCCGCATTTCCAGAGGATCCCAAATAATATGGCACATCCTCGTCAACTGCTCCACCAGCTGTTGTAGAACCAACCTGTTTAGTGTAAATTGGATAATCAACAGCAATTCCAGATTTAATTGAGTTATACAAAATTCCAGGTGCAAAGAATGGGGCTAAAGAAACCCTTCTTTTAACATTATCTGCATTTACATTATCTACAAATTGAGTGGATGAATACGATTGACTAAACAGTGTTGCTAATTGTAAAGTTCTGTCTGCAGGATAAAAACCCTTGTAAGGTAATAATTTCATCATACCAGTGCAAGTATAAGTTATTTTATTTGGATCTAATACGCCCTCATGATCTTTATACATAATAGAAAAATGTTTTAAGAAATCAGAATGTGAATAGGTACTAAAGAATTCTCCAAGTCCGCTATCAGCAACATCTGACCCAGTACATGATAAAAAGACCTCATTGTCTGCAAGGAAGTTACCGTTTTGTTCATCTAAATAATAAGCCATATGTTCGCTTATTCTAAATTCGGAAACTATAGAATAGTTCTGTCCCATTCTTTTAATTTCATTGGAATAATCTTCATATGAATCATCAAAGGGATCACCAGCTTCAAATTTTGTATCTCCAGACACGACACTGGCACTTATAGGTCTAGCATAAATTGCCGCCGGGGTAATTACATCTGTGCCGCCATGATAAATGGTATAATTATTTTGTAATTCTCCCGCTCCATCATCCCCTGCCGAATCGGCGGCGCCTCTTGCGTCGGCAGTTGCATAATCTTCTCTTGCGTCCATCGCCCATATGCTTTGCTGGAGAACGGTTTGTCCTTGAGAATTCGTCACATTTGCTTTGGTTCTATCAGAGCGCGCATCTCTCCAAAAATCAACAATATAGTTTTTGCGTTCTCTTGCTTTTTCCAAATATACATTAATCTCTCTAGGATATAGCATCTCTCTATAGTAAAAACTGATTAATTCTGGTTTTAAAGAAACAACATCGTGCAAATAAAGGTTTTTTAAATGATCATAAGTTTGATCGCCACCATGTAAATCAAAATTTAATTTATCGCGCACTCCAACATTCGCAAAATTAGCTAAATTGTTTCCGTATGTGTGTTTAATTGTCCCATCTTTAAAAACATGAATTAACGGTTTATAGCGCGTTGTGGCTAATGATTCTGTAAATCGATTAAGGGTTTTGTTAAACATAAAAGAAAGTATACTATTTTTTCTTTCATGTCTAGCAATGGGATGATTTGCCATTCTTATCTGTTTCCACGAAGGCCAACCATATGGACCTTGACGATGTAAAATTAAACTATTAAGATCGTTAGGTTGCACAATTGATGCAATTTCTGTATTTCTATAATCCCCGCTTGAAGCGCTTAAAAGATTTAAATTTGTTAACATGGGATCGTAGATTACAGTATTAATGCCAGCAAAATCAACCAAATTGTCAAGTGCGCCAGTAAGACTAGCAGTTAAAAATGTGATATCAGTAGATGCTTCTGGTCTATACCGTCGAATATCATTGGTTCTTCTTCTTGCATAATGATACAGCGCTGGGCCAGAATAATCATTAATCAAACTAGCTGTTATCCAAGAATATTGTAGATCTGTTCTTGGAATGGGATGCTGAACCCAATAATTATCATATACAGTTCCAGTAACCGTATTATATATCCCACCACCATCAAATTCTGGTCTTCTTAGTAAGTTTCTATTAACGTTGTGATAAGAAGACATTGCCACACCGGTGGTACTTTCGCCATCATATGTATCGCTAGTTACTTCAGTTTTATTGCCAACATATGTACCCTCTGTTACAATTCCACTATCTATGCCGGTTTTCACACTAGCAGAATATTGAGTATCGCTCCAAAAGCCAAATTGATTAGAGTGGTTTGTTAAGTATTCTCTAAGAGGCAATCGAACTGATAAATTTCTCCAAGGCAAAGCATTATAAACCGAATATTCTCCAGACTCAAGATCCAAAAAAGACTCGCACATTGTTTCAGGACCACCGGGAGCATTAAACCTATTAACAAAAACAAATTTATTTGAACCTTCTACTGATCGATCTATTGCTGTAAAATGAGGAACTCCATATATTGGCAAAGACCACGAATCTGGTTTTTGAGAATCTTGCCAATCAATGTTTATACCTTCATTCTTAACAAAATAACGATTATTGATCTTTCTTCCTGTCGTCGAAATAATATTATAGTCAAATCTATAATTACCTAATTTGGTGGTGTTTGCTGGATCTGTATGGCCGCCAGAACCGGTTGTCATTCTAATATTTTCAATATTAACAGGTCGTTTTGGGCCGCGCCACATCATTGAACGTGGGTTGTGAATAGAGGCAGAAATTGGAGAAGCGATTGCTGCGTATTTACCATCTGCGTCTTCTTTAAAAACCAATGCCCAACCTTCTACTCTGTTTGTTACAGTGTCTAAAGTGTGATTTGGGCCAAATTGGCTCCAAACGTGTCGATATGGATATCCACCAACCCATCTTTCAGTAAGCGGACCTTGCATTGGTACCTCATAGTGTGGAGCATATATATCTTGGTGTAAATTAGCAAAATCTATTCCTCCGCTAAAGTCACTAGAAATTATAGAATCATATCCAGTTGTAACGGATGAACTGATAATGCTAAATGGTGCAAACCATTTAGTATACCCATCTCCAAAATAATCCGATTCTCCAGTGTCAGCAGTGCTACCTCTGCTTTTTTCTCTAGATGTGGTTAAATATTCTCTTTTTTTAACTTCAGGGGCAAAAAGATCTCTATATTCTTTAATTATATCACTATCTTGAACTTTTTCTGTGGTTATTTCTAAGCCCATTTTCTCAGGACCATCAACATCGTTTATTAAAGCTCTAAATAAGTCTGGTTTTTTATTGACTGGGTTGTTTATACCACCATGTATTGGTTTGGTTATATGTGATAATAATTTATAAGGAACTCGGTTCTCTCTTTGGCGCGTATTAACTATTACATCAAATATTCTTTGCCTCGCATCATCGGTGTCTTCCTCTCCGCTCGAAATAGTTGAATCCGCCCTTCTTGTCCTTGTCCAAGTTAGTGTATTTTTAGCTTCATTTTCAGTTTCATGGTTTTGGTTGTGTGAAAGTCTTATGCTCATTTGAGCAGGCGCAATTCTTTTTAATCTCTCTTCCAAATCTGGCGATGCAACCACTGGATTTCCAGGAGGGTCTGGAATGTTGTTAAAAATCGTGCCACCAACGGTTTGAGGATTCGGGGATCCGCCTGCCGAACCCATAGGAGACACTTCTAACAACTCTTTAGAGTGTTTAATTTTTTCTTCAACAATTGGCAATTTTGACCAATACTTATTTCTCTCTAGTACATGGCTTTCAATCATGTTTCTGATATTTTCTGAAAAGCGCGCTGATGCAGGAATAATCTGTTGTATCATCTTCGATATCGATTGATCAATCCATCTATAATAATCAATATATTTTTCAAAATCTGGATTTACAATTTCTCCTGTATCTTCTGTTCTTCTCTCAAAAAACAATTGCCTTAGCTTGGACATAGCCTTATAATCTTGCCTATATCTTTCTACCGGCTCGCCAATTAAATTATTAAAATCAACAACCGTCGCAAAGAATTTTAGAATTTCTTTAGATATTGATTGATACATGCTTTTTTCAATTGCAAAAAAATGTGTAACTGGCATTGTTTGTCTTGTAAAGATATCATCATCTGTAGTTACAATGTTGATTGTATCTGAAGAGTGTAAATTTTCTGGCAGGTTTTGTCTCGCTGAATAAATATATTCTTTACTTATAACTTTTTTATTAGATGGTAAAAAGAAATCCCCTTTGCCGGTGTGTTGGAGATTGGCAACTTCGCTCACCCAACCATAACTAGAGGTAATTGTATGAGCAATAGATCCAGAGGACATATCTTCAACAAGGAAATTTGCATTTTTAGGATTGGTACCATAATATACATCACTACTAGCGGGGCTTGATCCAGTAACCCCTGTAAAATCCCAATTTAAAACAAGAGTTTCCATTTGAGGGACATAGGGGAATGTGCTAGTAGAGCCTGTTACTACTTCAAACAAATAAGCACTTTGATATGGGTGTAATCTACCAACATTTTCAGGATCTCTAGCGTGGACCTGAATTGTTTTATTATCTAGATAATCCAACCAACATCTTAAAGAAGAAACCTTTATGTCAGTTTCGGTCAATGTAGAGCCAATAAAGTCTTGCCTGTGTGCTCCAGCATAAACTCGTTTAGAGCTGGAAAGGAAGTTTTCTCCTTGTTTTTTTGATAACGTTCCAGTTAATAAAAATTCTTTACTTACAACATCTAAATCACTATTAACACCATAAAACTCAACTAAATAGGGATTATCAACATCCGGTGTTAAAGCACCAGTTACGTAACTGGCTAGTGGATGTTTTCTTGGTTTAACACGAACTGCAAAATTCCATTTTTCGTTATCATAAACATTGGCAAATACACTACTTGTTAATTCTAAAGCAAAAGCCTGCACCGAACTTGTTAACCGGAAAAAAGCGTCTTTGTTGGTATACCCATTTGCATAAATGGTATTTTCTTGTAATGTTTTTCGACATGCATAAACTTGAAAATTCGCATTGTCGAGGCTATGCCACGTTAAACCTTTTGCGTCTTCTGCATCGACAAAGTGACTAGTCTGTTTTGCTCTGTGCATTCCAAAAAGAGATGCTGAAAGATTTGTGTATTTATATTGACTGTCCTCTTCCAATGAGCGCTTTTCAGGAAAAATCACTTCTGTTTCCATTGTGAATGGCATCGCAGCATTGGCGGAACCAGAAATACAAGATACCGAATTAGCATTTGCGCTGGATGTGAATTGATAAACCGTGCCGGCATATCTATCAGGATGGTTAAAATCTACACAATTTTTCTTAACAGTCGTCGAAGAGTAATTTTCTTCAAGAAGATAATCAGCTTGATTGCCATACAAATTTAATTTTAATACTTCATCATCAATACCAAAGCATCTGATTAAGTTTCTAAAAGACTTGTCTGTTCCTTTTGTTTTATATATGTGAGACAAAGAATTATAAATGTTCTGATATATTTGATTTTTAATAGTATAAAGCTTTTCTTCAAAAAGCTCTTTGTCGGTTTGGTTTAAAAATTGTTCTAATATGCTAGCATCTGCAAACAATTCTGAAGTGACAAAACCTTTTGATTCTAAAGCCTGTCTCATAAAAGGATATGCTTTCTGACTTCCGCTGGGATAAGACACATTTTGCAGTGAAGGCAATGCTTGTATCTGCAGCTGTAAAGTATCAAAATAACTGGCCATTATTTGTACTAATTTTTTTAATACATATCCATTCTCGCCATCTTCATCAATAATCCAAGCCGGCAAAGAATGATAAATAGAAGAATTATTACTTAAATCGTGGTATCTTCCTTTTTCTAAAGAAGAAATGTAATAGCTATTAACATCCGGATGGCTTTTATATAAAATAGGATCTTTATATTCAAACGAAGCCGTTGTTAAATTGCTTAAAACTATTGCTGATCCTGTTTCTCTATGTCCGGAAGTGTAGCCTGTCCAAGTTCCATTGTTTATACGACCTGAATAATCTAAAACAGTTGAATCTAAAGAAGAAATACCTGTTGTGCCTTCATTGAATTTGTAATAAACGCCCAAGTGCGTATTTGCATCATCAGTATTTGCGCCGCCTCCAACTTGTGTAAACCAATGTCGTCCAATCTGCTGTGCGCTTCTTTCTGTTTTCCAAAATCTAAACTCATCTAAGGCGCCTGAAAATGGCGCCCAACCTAATTGTGGTGTACTGTTGCCAGACAAAGTAGTTGCTAAAGCTCCAATAGTTGCTAACATTCCTCCGCTAACATAATCAACAATATTTCCCAACCTAAATGAATCATTGCAATAGCCATCAAGATAAAATTTTGTTTTAAGATGGCCACCAAAATTAGTTTCTTTTGAAGTTCCATATGTGCCAGCAAAGCCGGTCATTTGACCATTGTTTTTTCCGACGCGATCTAAAATTTTATAGTTTGGAGATGGGGCATTTATATCAGAAGTTGTTTCACCCATATCCCACCAAGAAACAAGATTTGCCGCTTCAGAGTGCGTAGTGGGGTCAAAATATTGACCCTCGTTATAAAGCTCAGTAACTTCTGTTGCACTCAAGTTTGTTTTCCAAACAGTTGCTTCATCTATAGAACCATCAAAATAAAAGCTAGTATTTGTATTGTTGCTATTTCTTCGGGCGGCAATAAGAAAATCTATTCCAGGCTTAGTTGTACTACCACACGTTCCAGTATCAGATTGTATAATACCATCAACATACAGTGTATGTACGTCTGTAGTAGCATTACTAACAAGAACAACGTGATGCCAAGCGCCATCATTTATAGCATCGTCGGATAAAGAAGCATCACTAGATCCACCAACCCATCCAGTTAACTTCAAGCTACCATTTGCAACAAAGAGTCTATATTGGGCTCCACCAGCAACGCCGCTATCTCCAATACCCATTATATTTCCACCGGTGGTTGCGCTAGTTTTTATCCAGGCTGAAAGAGTAAAAGAATCATCATCTGGGTCAAAATTTAAATTGGCCGGTTGCCCGACAACAATATGATCATCTGTTCCATCAAATAGTATAGATTTTCCTGGTTTTTCATTTTTAAAAGTAAATGCATAATGATGCCATTTATCATCAAAACTTAATCCTTGTCCAATAGAAGCTGTTACATAACCGGCTCTTAGGTCAACGGTGTCTGATACAGCGCCCGACATATATGTAACTCTAAACTTATCAAGGTCTTTTTCAAGCTCGACTCTTAAACGACCATAACCAACCTCAGAAATGGCAGCATTTGCCGTATGTGTATCAAATATTACTTCTCTTGTGGTTGGGGTGTCGGCCTTTTTCATCCAAAATTCAACAGTGTTACCATCGTTGCCATCAATTTTTAGATTAGATTCTCTATTTTCTGATTGATCGAAAACGTTTGAATATCCGCTTTTATAAGTTCCAGCAGTGTCTGTTACTTCTTTGCCTTTGCTTCTTACACTTGGGTGTGGTCCACCTCGAAATAAAATATATTCTGTATTGGAAGCACTAACATAATCATTTGAATTTGTTCCATCCCATGGGGTTAGATCATCGCGAGAAGTTAACCGAATAAAACCATTTGTTCTAGGATATTCTTGTTCGAAGATATGATTATCTAAATAAGAAGAGGAAAGAAGCCACGTAGTTCTTTCAAAGAGAGAACCGTCATATGGATATGATTGGTAGATTCTTTTAATTGCATCATCATAGTATTGCTCTGCAGAACCAAAAAACGCAAAATTAGAAGCGCTAGTAAAATCAATTCGAGGAGTGAATCTTTCCTTCTCATCAACATATGCTTCCATATACTTATAAGATTCAACTTCTTTAGCTAAAGATTCGATATCTGTTGATGTTACTATAGTCTGTGGGTCATCAAAATATTTCTTTGTATCCATAAATTTACTCTATATCTGTTAAATCTTTTTCAACCCTAAATTTAAAAACTTTTGGTTGTTCTGTGTATTTTCCATTTAAATAATAAATAAGCTTAATCCCATACATATAATCAGCCCTAAACATAGACATATCAAGATCGAAATAACTTCCACTAATATCATATGATGTTCTTGTGTGGTTTAGACTTCCAGTCCCATAATCAACAACGGTTAAATCGTCATATATTCTATAAACTTTATAATATGTGTCTTCGACAATTTCAGTTTGAGCTTCTGCCGTTGCTTTTGTGTAAATGGTCGGACTCCAATCTTTTTTTCTAGTAAACAATCTAAATCTAGCCGTCTCTTCGTTGGAATAAGTCGACCTGAGATTTGGGATAGAGGTAACATATGTATCGTTTGGGTTCATGTTGTAAGAGTTGAAGCTTTTAACAGTTATAGCTGAGCCTGTGTGGAAAATCGTAACAGTGCTGCTCCCTGTAGACCATACATCATAAATTGTAGTTTCAGAGCCTGTGTATGCAAAAGAGGCGCTATAAATTCCAGTATCGACATAAGAAGCGGTTATGTACGTATGATCAGAATCTTCTGTTACTCCACCTCCAACTGGTAAAGTTCTTGCATATTCCCCAAGAGTGGGATATATTCTAACATCTAATTTTGTTTTAGTAACATCGCTTTCTGATCCAGGCCCTTCTAGGTTTGGAATATTAGTTAATTGACCTCGCATATAATTATACAAGTAGAGCGTATTTAAATTATCCGCAGCTGTAGCTAATGAACTGCTTAAATAGAAATTGCCTCTATTGTCTTTTTTAGAAGAATCCCAACGGGCTTCAATTATTGGACGCTTAAAAAAGTATTCTGAACCTCTTGCATAGAATTTTTTAGTATAATACGATTTGGTTGATCCTGTAGGATTAGATAACCTGCCATTTGTTTCTGCCCCAGTCCAATATGCTTCCTGAGTTCCTGTTAAAAATAACCCTATTCCATAACGAGCAGACGATTTATCTGCAAAAACATTTCCAGCTGAATTAATCCATTGTTCTACCAATGGCGTAATGTCCATCTCTAAATCTTCTATGCCGTTTTCAAAAGTCTGTTGAAATGAAGAATCGATATCATAACCGTAATCACCCCCTGGTCTTGTCCAGGTTGTCCCATCCGCCGAGTTCATCCAATTTGCACCAATGCCATCATCTGTTAGGTCCCTATAACCTTCCATATCCAGGCCATGTCCCTCTTCCCAATCTGCAGTTATAGCAGATGCAGATAATGTAAAATTAACTGGTACTGTAAATGGATGTTCTGCATTGAACATTCTTAAATAAAAACTAACACTTCCGGAAGCAGGAATATCTTTGTTGGTTCTGTCTGTGGCAATGTCTGAAGCTGGAAAATTGACCAAGATTCTTGACAATTCAGCAGTTTTTGTAGCATTAGAGCCACTAGTTGTTTGGCCATAAATGGAAAAAACTTCAAGACTATCAGAAAGGCCCATATTTGAACCTGTTCCACGCGTCGTTAAATCTGCTTTGAATGCATTCGTGATTGTTGTATCTGCGTTGGCTATATATCTTTTAATGGCCATTATTTAATAGTTCCTTTAATGTCTATTTCTGGGAATTTTACTTCATATGTTGCATTTTGAGGAATTGCAATATATCTGCCATCCGGAGAAGTGAAAAAATCTATATCAAATCCAATCTGTGAATATTGACTTCCATCTTTTTGAACTATTTTTACATTTGTAGTGTCCGCTACACCTCGTACTCTATTCAATGTTGTATAAACATCTGTTATGAAAAAAGGTTCTCCAATTGAAAATACTTTTTTACTAATTTCATTTTTTAACACACGTGCTGCTCTTTCCAAAACATCAAATTTGTTTGAGGCAGAATAACTTACAAGTTCAAACTCTATACCAATATTAACAACTTCAGCATCTAATATATCAATTGTGTCATTAATCATTTTGTAACGATTGAGCCAAGTTTTAAGATTTCTTTTAAGTGTGTCGTTTGCTTTTGTTAAATTCCTATCTGCATTCTCTGATAAGATATATAAATTAAGATTTCTTTTAAAAGAGTCTACATCCCGAACAATATGACATTTTTTAATTGCCCCAAATTGTGAAGGCATACGATATATCAAATTAACATAATCATCCAAAGTAACAGCACGGCCCTGAGCAGAGAAAGTGCTTTTAATCCTTTGTTTAATTTGTGTTACGCTAGGTGACGTAATATCTCCCAAAATCGGCTCCTCGTTATTCACCGCTAAAGATGATATAACATCTGATATTTTAGATCCAACTAAAATCGCATTATCCAAAATGGAAGGAAATTCTAATTTTGTTGAACCTTTTTTAGTAATTGAATTTGCCGCAGCGTTAACACCCGATGTGGTGTTGATTCTATATTTCACAGTTAATGTCGTATTAGAAGGGCTAACTCCTAATTTATCTGTTGATAATAAATTGGTCGGATCAAATGTTTCATCTGTGATGTAGTCTCTTCCGTGTATTTTTAAAATAACAGAACTAGGATCTTGAACTGCCTCAACTTCCGGTGTTAGCTGATCTTCCGAACCATAGCCAAATTGTAATATCGTTCTACCGGGTTCTTTTACTACTGTAAATCGTCTAGGTATTGCAACCGCTTTCAAAATAAAAGGTACATCAACTTTATCAGAGTTAGTATTTCTAATAGGAACATAAATTGTGTCCTGAGATAGCTCATCAACTTCATACCAAGTTTTTCCACTCCCATCAACTACAGAAACAATTTCTGCAAGATTAGACGGCCCTAAAGTAACTGCCCTAAAGGGCGACGGATCACCAATTTCTATAACTTCTGATTCCAATTGGCCAGAAACAACAGTTCCAAAAGCTTTAATTGCATAATGAGTTGTAAGCGAAGAATCATTATCAAATTTAGCTGCAATGATATCGTTTTTTTCATCAGAAAAATCTACATTTTCTAACAAAGTATAAAGGCCGCCGGTGGAAGATTTAAAAGTGCTCCCTCTTTTTAAAACAGGTATATAATCTGAATCGACACCAATGCCATTTGTATTGGATGGTATTAAAATATATAATTCGACGGCGCCATAAGAAGATGCTGCAGTTTCATATTTATAACCCAATTGTTTTCCAAGTCTTATTACGTTATTGACTTCAATCGCTGTATCTAAAAAAGACTCATTTACTTGATAATCTAAATAGAATGATAGAATATCACCAACATATGCAACTGTGTCGAGCATTAATGCGCCAAATGATGATTTGTTGTAATCTTTAAAACTTTCCGGATAATATGTTTTTGCGTAATTAACTAAATCTTTTTTTATTGAATTAAAATCTCTGCTGCTATATTTAACCGATATTTGTTTTTCAGACATGTTTTGTGGATCCTTTTAACATTAAATAGTATCTTCGAACAAGATTTCCACGACATCAAAGATCTGCAGAGGTTTAATAAGATATTCAATTCGAACTTTTAACAAATTTGGATTTCCACCTTGAAGTTCATCGGGATCAAATATGGTTGTCCTTACATCTAAAAACGGCATATATTTAGTTACTTGTCTTTTAATTCTAAGATCAATTTCTTCATGTGTAATAGAATAGTTTGGCTCAAAAAGATAGTTTCTAATACCCACACCAAACTCCGGATCCATAATCCTTTCACCCGGCGCAGTTAATATGAGCATTTTTAAATTTTGAGTTACCATCTCTGCATATGTTTTATTTAAAGCATATCCATCATTTAGATCAGTTTGTACTGGTAGTTTTGGGGATAGTCCAGATGCCATAAAATTATACCTCGCCTATTAAATATCACTAGAATACAAATCTACCACTATTTAAATCATCTACAATCGCTTTTTTATTTACATTAAATGTACTGGGCATGGGTGTTGGGGTTATAATATTTATGACCACTTCCCATTCCCCCTCAACAGACGTAGAAGGTGTTTCAGATACTCTGATACACGGTGTTTGTAGCGTGATGTTATGTACTTTATACAATAATTCAGCGATTACAGAAGCAAGAGTTGGATAATACCATGCGATATGGTCAAGAACTAAGCCCTTCTTATATATACCCTCCGCAAACTTGGATTTCATTCTTAAATCTATAAATTGCCACTCATTCGCGGGCTCGGGATAGTCTTTGGCCATATTCACTTCATCAGTGTTCCAATCAACTCGTTTTTTTATAGCATATGGATTTGCCCATGAATCTACCCAATATTGACCTATTTTAGAATAATCATCTGGGTTTTTCATATCAAAAGTTTCAAATTGATCGAGATAACCTTGAAATATGAGTTTTGCTGCCGCTTTCTCTGCCGCTGAATCTGCATAGTGACCAGCGGCTTCTGCGAGGAATTCAGCTGCATAAGCCTGCGCTGCCGGATCCGCGTTGTTAATGTATTCCTGCGCCTCTTTTTCTGCTGCTTTCGCTTTGGCGATACTTTGTCTAGCGAGATCGAGGTGGTTGTGCGCGTCCTGATCAGTCACCATAGTGTTCATCCAATTCCCCTCCAGATCGTCGCCCGGATCTTTTGCCAATGCATCAACATGATACCCAACTACGGATTCTGCATAAGAAAAATTTCCATTCCCAGCGTGCGCCGGAACATTATATTTAGAGTCTGCATTGTTTGGGAACGACCCATAAAGCAAATGAAAATCATTATGATTACCGTTAAGCCACTTAAGATCGAACAGCGGATCCACCTCGGG
>Ga0181372_1000082_pt1 | contig 24120 bp, 25 predicted proteins | sample LowvirmetaG_5_FD_130161 | JGI IMG/M metagenome (GOLD analysis project Ga0181372, IMG submission 130161) | Marine viral communities from the Subarctic Pacific Ocean - Lowphox_08 viral metaG | ecosystem: Environmental > Aquatic > Marine > Oceanic | place: Subarctic Pacific Ocean | collected...
ATGTAATTCATGATAAAATCTCCATGGGTCAACAACATAATCTCCTAATCTATATCTTATTAAAGGTTGCATGTCTTTCGGACAAACAATCCATATTGTATCACAACCGGCCATTGCGCAATCAAAGACTGCTTTTTCTACTGCTAAGTAATTGTGGCCAATTGGAATTAAACTATCATGCCATGGAAAATTAAAATCCAGTGGCTGACCGGCTGTTGGTATAATCCCGGCCAAATTAAACCTTCTCTTGTTTATTGCTCTAACTTCCATAAAGAAACTTTATCTTCTCTGTCTCATGGTAAAGGTCCATCTTTTTATGTATCTCTCTATGAACTGTCTCAAGAGCTACGGACGGTCTTCTTGCGCCGACTGCGGTACCTATAAAGCCATGTTCTTTTAGAACATGTTCGCTTTTAAATTTGGCCATTGTATCTGAGTAATCGAAATCCGCTAATTGCTTTTCGCTGAGAGAGGACTTAACGTATACATGTACCGGCGATGTTCGATGTCTTTTAACAACATTAATCTCCGAAACAAACTGGTCTCCTGTTTTGATAACAGTCTTCTCTTCTTTCGCCAACAAGGTTATTGGCTTCATATAATCAATAATCTCATAACCATCAACAACTTCTTTTGTCTCGGGTAAGCCAGAAATGTTCTTATCGCAAAAAATAAAGAGATTTTCATATTCTAGCTTATTGACGACATTGTTTTTGCAAACAACAAAAAGGTAATCATCTAATATTCTAGAATTAGTAACAGAATCTCCACCAATTGTTCGACCATGCAACATCAATTTTGTATATAAAAGCGCATATGCTTCTTTAGTAATATCATCTTCAAATTCCAATGGGAAGCTTAGTTTATTTAATACGATTTTGGTGTTGTTTTGGTCTGCAAACTGTAGGGCTGAGAGAGACGAGCCATATGTGACGTTAGCACCCATAATCTTGATTATAATCGCGATCTTTGAGGATTTTCTTTTTCCACTTCTTTAGGATTTTATAGTGAGTTGGCTGTTGGAAACAACGATATCTGTTGCTTTTATCAACCCTTCCACCCCTAGTGGTTTGTACCCATGCTGCTACCCACTTCTTTTCTTCTGAAAAATAGGACGGGCATCTTTTTAATCGCTTGTTCTTATGATATTGTTTAACGATTTGCTGCAGCCAAGTACGCGCTGCGGCAGTATAATCACGACGATTAATATCATATCTATCTTCCCACCATGGCCACATTTGGACAATTCCAATAGCCTTGGCCACTTTTTTGCCTCGAGAATTGATTCTCCAATCGCCTTTGGCATTCGGGTTGAATCGAGATTCTCTACAAATTGCTGCGATAAGTATTCCCCTAAGAGATGAAGGGATTTGTGGATTTTCCTTTAAAAAGGCTTCTTCCAAAACAATCATCTCATTCAGAATTCTTTCTCTTTCCTGATAGCTTTTATGCTTCGCACTGGGTAGGCAGTTGTCGGACGCCGCAGAATAGATTTCATCGTATTCAAGCGGAGTACCTTGACTTAATATTAATGTCGTGATTATACTAACAATACTCATTAATTCATTACTCCAAAAATATGATTTTCTTGAACTAGCAAAAAATCTCCTTGTTCTAGACTGGCTGTTTCAACCATACTATCGTTGACGAGAAGCAGCTTGCCCAAGTCTTCTTCATTTACTACAGTGCAATCAGTGGATACTTGTTCAAGCTGATAGACTCCGTAAAGACTGCTTTTTACTTTATAACTATCGGGCACCAATACCGTTGTCTGCTGTTCACTTTCAGATTCCGGTACAGCGCTAAGAAGCACAAAGCGATTACAGGGTGTTAATTCTGCTACACTCATGATGTTTCCCCTTTAGGACCAAACTGTCGTTCAATCGCGTCAAACACATCCGTAATTTCGGCCATATCAGCGCCTTTTTTATAAACACGATATGCCGCAATTGCGGACCAGATCTCGTCTTTTGAGAGCCAGCCATTCTCGATATACTCTTCTCGCAATTCCTTTTTTTGGTCTTTATAAGGCTGCATTGCCTCTTCCAAGGCAATCTGCGATTTCAAATAATTAACAACGTATTGTTCTTTTACAAACTCTTCGCTATTTTCTTCATCAATTAACTTTAAAGATTCCATTATTCCTCCTAAATTTTTAAAGTGCTACAATGCTGCAGCTTCCACCGCTGCATGCTAATTCGCTTGTTAAATCGGTATTGTCATTATACTCAATAATGTTTTTTAAGTCAAGCTTTTTAAGTGCTTCTACCAATTCCTCGTATTTTTCTTTTGTGCAGCTTTCAAATGGAGCCTGCACATAAGTATGTTCTTTATCGTCATATGGTAATACGCTTAAGCCATTGTAACTATTACGATTTTCCCACATCCACTCGCCTACGTCATCCCACTCTTTTTCTTTAACGCTAACTGTAGCAGAAACGTTATGAGTGTTAGAACCTTTTTTATGACCGGGCTTGGTCCATTCGTCACCCACTCGCTTCACTCTTTCCAGCATGCTTAAGGCGCTCTCAGTTCGCAAAATAGAACCCCATGGGGCGCTTTGCGGAACGCTAATGACTGCCGTATCGTGAGGTCTAAAATATTCGTCCTCAACCAGTTCAGGATGGTTTGTGGCTAAATATTCGTACATTGCTTCGCTTTTACCAACTCGTAATCTACGAATATAGTATCGATCATGCCAAGCGTGAATGCCGCTGGAGGTACCTAACGTTAAACTAGTAGTACCCGCAGGTTTTACACATGTTGTCCGTGCCGCCGGATTAATATCTAGCAACTTGGCCACTCTCTTATTTTCTTTTATAACTTCTTTTGCTGCCGCGCTCATATCTAATTTGAGCACTTTCCCAGAAGCAATGCCGGTCATGCTTACGCCTATTAAAGCGTCTTTTTCTGTTGTTCTTCGCCAAATTTCGCGTAAATAGTGAAAGTCTGTATAGCTCGCTTGAAGTGTCGCGATAAAAGTGGCCGCTCTACATCGCTCTTCATATTCTTCTTGCGAAGAAATATCGCTAGCATTAATTTCAACCAAATTACAAAACTGATGGGGGCGGAGGGCAATTTCGCAACACGGGTTCGTTCCCCATTCCTTATCGTTCGAAAAGTAAAAACCGGGTTCACCGCATCCTGAAGCTCTCACGCGATTCCACAAATTTTGAAAATAATCTTTTGTGATCATGTGCCTCATTAAGACAACCGAATTGTTAGCGCGCCCTCGTTGTGGGTTCTGTTCCCACCAGTTTCCTGTTTTTGCTGCTAGCATTTCTTCGTCGTCTGCGCTAAAAAGAGAAATAAGGGCTGCTCTTCGAATGCCACCGGCTAAGACTGCATCTGCGATATAGCAAATAATATCGTGTACTTCAATAGTGGTTAATCTATCGCCTGTTTCCTTTTCTCGCAAAACACCGTCAATCTTGACCAAACACTCTTTAAGAGGTTGTGGGCCGGGAGCGGTACCGCCAGAAGTCAACAGCTTTGCCCCTTTTGGCCTAATATCGCTATAGTCATATCGAATCTTGGAACCGCCAAAGAAATAGCTGCGCATGAGTGCCTTGACGGCATCAGACCAGCCTTCAATCGAATCGTTTACCAAAAAGCGTCTTGTGCGCTTCTCGGAGGGTTTTTGAATATCGGGCAGCTGCTCTACATGGTGTCGTTGCACACTGTAACCGACTCCGGTTCCGCCTAAAAGAAGGAACATCGTTTCGCTAAAGGCTCTCCAATCGTCAATCGGAGTATAGGCACAGTTAAATATGCGATTTGGGGCTACCTCAATGGGCTTTCCTCCAAACTGCATTGAGCGCATCGAAGGCAAGACTTTCCTATCGTAAACATGCTTATATACGCTGTTTATCTCTTCCTTCAATTCTGGGAATTTTTTGATGTGCATTTTCTTATTTCGAGTTACCAACTCTTTCCATGTTTCACGCCGCTGGAGAGAGTTGATATATCGAGCATATTTCATATGTACTGTAACGTCTGATAAAATTTGTTTAGCTATGTCTTGTTCCATCTATATCTCCTTCTTGTTTTAAAACTTTTGCTGGTTTTTCATCATTTCTTTGAAGACTCTTCTCGCGGTTGACATGTCGTCTTTATTTCTCTTTACTCGCGAATCTTCTTTTACTTGCTGAACACTTTCCTGTTCTAATACTTTAATAGAGGCAGTTCCGGTATCCATAAAAATAGAGTATATTTTTGCATCAGGACCGTTGCGGTTTTTGGCTACAAAAATTCTACCCATATTACTATCTTTGTCGCGCAAAGTTCTGGAAAGGCTAATAATAAAATCTGCAACAAAGCACTTACTATAAGCCTCTGAAATTGATTTCATTGTAATGACCTCTTCATTAAGACCTTCTCTGTTGGTTTGAGAGGCAGTCACTAGCGGACAATTAAATTCTTGCGCAAGTCCGCGTAATTCTTCATAAATTGATTCTAACTCATGGCGTTTTTCAGATGATGGTGAAGATCCTCTCAAAAGATCTCCATAATCTACGATTACCATATCGATTTCCATCTGATTTTGTCTTACTTTTTCTAAATGACCCTTAAGGGCGACTGTAGATATTGATTTTGTAGGATACTCTTTAACGATAAGCTGTCCATCTACTGCTTTAATCTTCTCAAAGATGTCATCTTTTCTTTCCAATAGTTCGTTTAGGTCATATCCGGTCAAACATGCGTCGTATCGTTGGGCCACCACTTTGTCTCTCAATTCTAAAGTATAGTGGACAACGTTCTTGCCTTGTTTTAGCGCTTCCGCTCCCAAATGGACCAGCGCAAAGCTTTTTCCTACGCCAGTTGGCGCTATAACCACTGTGAGTTCGCCTTGGCCTAGGCCGCCTTTTGTGATCTTATCAATTTCTCGCCAACCGGTTGAAATCGGGTTTCTGGCTTCAACCCTAAATCTTTCATCAAAATCTTTAATATAGTCATAGCCGAAGTTGCTATCCATCCCCAGTTGAAGAGCGTTGTTGATTAATTTTTGGATCTCTTCGAATGAACACTTGTTTAAAAGGGGTACCGATTTCAACATTGCTGCTTTGAGCACTTGCTTCTTACAGAAATCCAAACTTGTAGATTTGATATAATCGACGTCGGGTAGCTCCGGAGTTGCTTGAACTCTGATGAAATAATCTAGAACTTGTTTTCGGATCACCTCTCCTTCAAACTCTAGTTCGGTATTGTAGATGGAATTCAACGTTCCATTGGCCGGATGTGTCTTATATTTCCTTTTGTGCTCAAAGAGCTTTTTCACAAAGACTTGAAGGTATTTAAGTTCTAGAAACTTTTCATCTAGAACCTCTATCATTTGATCGCAAAAAGGACGATCATAAACCAATAATTTGCATAAGTCTTCTTGGAAGCTTTTTCCGAAGACGCCCAGATTTTCCATGTCACCTCGTTAAATTGTATAGTAAGTATATAATGTTTTTTTTAGAAAGTCAATCTAATTCGTAACCCATGAAAAGGATTAAAAATTTTATTTGAAGATCTTGTTTTTTGCTGTCGCAAAAAGGTTGGGTAAGAAAGATTTCTTAAGTCGAAGAAGTCTATCAAACTTTGCCTGATTTCTCGCATTTGTATAGAGAGCCGTTGGTTTACGGATTGCGCCGTCAATGACCTGTTCGCCAAAATCGTAAAATTTTGATTTTGTATTCTTCTTTGGAGTACTACCGGCATATGCTGCCGTGCAGCTTAGTAATATTGCTAGCAATACTATAAAGCCCTTCATTTTCATACATATTTCACCCATGACCATAGTTTTCGTTCCTTAAGGTATCCCTTAGTGTTATCGTTGTCATATGCTTCTTGTTCGAAAGGGTTCAAATAATAAGCATCCGACCATGTACCATGTTTAAAACGTCCGATAACGTAAAAAAGTCCATATAGGAACCATTGAAATATAAAAAGCATCTCAATCTGCTGGTGATAGTGAATGGTTTCGTGTCGTTTTGTGTCCGGAGTCATCTCTCCGCGACATACAACGAAACAAGCAAAACTAAACGCCCATACATTTATTGGAGCAATTTTTGATAACCAAATCGGTATCTTGCTATTTTCTATAATGATTGGAGTACAGGTCACGTTTTCTTCCTTATTTCTTTTTCATTTGGACTGCGCAGTGAATCATTGAAAATAATACTCCACAGATCAATATAATTTCTACTATAGTTGTCATTTGTTATCCCGGCACATTCGCCTAAACCCTTGAAACATATCAGACCAGCTATATTCATGAATTCCATCTTGTATCATCATTCCGCTGACCTCCGTTTTGTTAAAGTCGCATTCAAACTCTTCAATCGTCCAGTCTACACTTTGTTTTGTTTGTATAGACAGGCTCGGACTATAGAGTTGCATGAGACTATAGTTCTCCTTAATTAGTTGTTCGCTTTCAGGAATTGACGCATATGCTTTGATCTTATTTTCTTGATTTTCACAAAACTCTATTAATTCCAACAGGGTTACGTCTCTTTCTTCAGCAAAAAAAGTGAATCTTTTTGCGATTGTTTTTAATCCAACTCCGCCGATGCCTGATAAGTTGTCTGAGGGATCTCCTGCTATCGCTCGAGCCAAAGCAAAATTCTGTGGATGTATTCCATGCTCTTCAACGATGCTTAGCTTGTTCAAATACTGTTTTTGTATTGGCCTGTGAAGTATGGTGTTGTCGTCTAATAACTGATAAAAATCTTTGTCGCTGGAAACGATAACCTTTTGGTCATCTTTATAAGCTGAATATCTGCAGGTATAGGCGATTAGGTCATCTGCTTCCACTTCATCAGCAATAAGCTGTATGACTGGGAGGTTGTTGAGATATTCGAATATCCGATACATTTGCCATATCTTGTTTTCTTTCTCTTGTTCTTCCGTCAAAACTTTAAAGTTTCGATTTAAACGAATGGGAGAACGACCTTCTTTGTAGTTCTTATTTGTCTGCTTTCTCTTTCGACTGCCGCCTCTACCGTCCCAACAAACAACTATAATATCCGGTTTTATATCACGAGTTAACTTTTGAAGAGACTTTAAGAACCCTGCTGTGCCGCCGATTGGACGGCCGTCTTTGGCTATTGTGGGGTTTACGATATATGCGCGCAAAAAGAGATTTAAAGCGTCGATTATCATTATTCTTTTCATAGTTTTGGTTCTTTCTTAGAGGGCAGTGTATTAAATGATTATAAGTTAAATTGAATTATTAGTCAAGGGGATTATCGGTAGCGTCTGCGGATTACTCGTTTTCTTAGTTTACCGTTTTTATTATAATAGCGACGAACTGTACGCTTTTTTAGTTTTGGCTTGGGGCGTGTATAAACGCGACGTTTTTGCGGCGTATATTTGCGATATACTCGTCTTTGCGGTCGCACACGCTTGCGATATACGCGATTGTGGTGTGAGCGATGTACATGTACTCGTTTTCGCGGAGAGTGGCGATATCGATGGGTACGTTGTCTATGTAGACCATAAAACAACGGTCGTTCATATACTACAGAACGATAAACGCGAGGTGTACGTACATGCTCATATGACTCTACAGGTTCGCTATGGGCAAAACAGCCCGGAATTAAAAATGTAGAAGCGATAAATAAAATAAAAATAATGTTTTTTTTCATGAGATAGTTTTCCTTTGGTCTATATTTAATGCAAAAAAGGTACCAAGTTTGAGACATCTGTAAACCCATGCCTCCCTGCGGTATTTAGTTAAGCGATTGCGCTCATAGCTACGTCTTCTTCTGAAAACAAATCTTTAGGAAATTCTTTTACAAAAGCTGTTAACAATTCTTCGGCTCTTTTCTCTCGAGCTTTATATTGTTGAGGGACAGAACAACGCCAAAAATAATATTTACTATCAGGGACGATATCTTCTGAACCGGCCTTTTGCTGTTTTTTAACCTCGTCAGCTTGTGCTACTTTAGATGCATCGTATAGTTTTCTGTCCAGCTTGGAAATAAATTCATAAAGATCAGCAACTTTGCCTTTTTTTATATCTAATTTATTGTCATATAAATACTCTGAAATATATACAATGGCCCAATAAGTTCGAATAGCTACTTGAGTTTTACATTCAATGATTGGTTGGACTCGAGTCCTGTAAATGTCCCAAGCGCGGTCTAACTCATCTTCCTTATAAATAGAAACCTGTTTTAAATCGCTTTTACCATCCCCCTTCTTATAAAAATCATCCAAGTTGGATGGACCGCAGTCTTTTTCTTTTGTGTGCGGCATTAAAGATAAGATCGTCTGGTCGAGTACCTCAACATCTTTTTTACGGTTGGCCTTCTCCTGCGCTTGTTTAGCCTTCCCAATTCGCAAAAAGACTGATTTAAAAACTTTTCTGCGCTGTTTAACCCATGGGTTATATGGTGTTAATAGTGCCCATCGCTTCTCAGCATCCGATAAAGGTGAGCCTTTTTGGATTGCCGTAAATTCCTTAACCATTTCCCGGTATGTATATGAATACATCGTAATTTCCGGAATTGCCGTCGCATAAAATGCATCTTTGAGCCGTTGTGGTAAGTCTCTAAAAAACTTATTTTCCACCGTATTCGGCGTGCCGTCTGCGTCTATATATGTGCCGGTGATTGTAAACTCATTATTGACGAAACTGAATATTGTATCGGTTCGCTGCAGGCCATCGAGTATTGACTTCTCGAATTGGTTCTTTTGTTGAGACGATAGCCTTTTGGCGCCATAGGATTTAGTTCCTTCCGCTTCTATACTAGCTTTTAAACAAGAGGGTATATCAGCAAGGATAATAGAAGAGGCCGCGAGACCTTCAAAAACAGAATCGATATAGTCTCTCATAAGCTCTAGATCCCATACGGAGTCTCTTTGAAATGTATCGTCGATGACCCGTTCTTCCCGCTCAGCTAAAATGCTTTGAATTGTGATTAGAGCGGGTACTATTTTTTTGACGTATTTTTTCTTATTCTTATTAATATGTGTATTCATGTTTTACCTCCTTTATGTTATGTGTGATTATCAGACCAGTAGTTAGGTCAAATAATCCATAAATACTAATAACAGTATAACATACAAAAAATACTATTTCAAGTAAAAAGTTTGTTTTTTTACAATTTTGAAATTTTATCTGTTGCGATTTCTACTGCATCTGGGTTAATGTCAAAAAGAATAAAGTTTCGCCCCATTCTTTTTGCAGCAACACCAGTTGTTCCAGAACCGGCAACCGGATCCAAAACGATATCTCCTTCATCAGAAGACATTTCTATGATTCGTTCGAGAAGTTTTTCGGGCTTTTCCGTTGGGTATTTTCTTTTCTCGTTACCCTGAGCAATGGAATGAATATCATCCCATAAATCCATACAGGGTTTGCCTTTTGATTCGTGTTTGTAAATCTTTTTATAAGGATTTGCTGTCGGCTTCTTTGGAAAGTGAATTCTATTATCTGCTACCATTTCTTCTAGCTTCTCTTTAGATAATCGCCAACCGGTCGAAGGGCTATACGTAACGCCGTTGTGCTCAAAGGCATATAACCGTTCTTTATCTTTCTCTTGTACCTTTTTTTCTAATTCTTTCTCTGTTTCAACTTGTAATTTTTTCTTTAGTTTTTCAACAACCTCAACGTTTCCGCTGGCTTTTGCGTCTAAGTATTCTTTTTCGACACTCTTCACTTTCTGTGTAGCTGTGTACACTATGTGCCCTAAAGCGTAATGGCCTCTTTCGTCTTTCTTCTTATATGAGTTCTCTGCATAATATGACTCTAACTCTTGATATACCATATTAAACTTTGGTTTCGAGGAATTTGTACACATAAAAATAATATCAACTGCCGTACCCAGCTTTCTCTTGACATTGTTTTTAGATCTCGACTTCTTCCAAAAAATAGGATGGACCTCTTTAAAATGCTTATTACATATCATTTGTGGAATTAGCATTTCGGCGGCACTAATATGAAAGAAAAACGTTCCGTCAGGCTTAAGCTTTCCTTTACATTTTTTAACTAGCGGTTCTACAAAATCGATATAAATTTGATTAGATTCCCAGATATCCGAAAACCCTGTTTCATCATCGGGGGCTAAAACATATTCTCTTTGAGTTTTGAACGGAGGGTCAAAGTATATTGTTTGTATCGTACCGTTGCCCACTTCGTCTAAAAGATTCAAAGAGTCGCCTTGTTTAATTATATTCATAGAGTCGTCGTCCGAAGTCCTCCAGCGCACACGTCATCTAAAAATCCTACAACTTTATCTTGTTGAAATTTGATGACTGGAATCGAATGTTTGTTTGATTTGCTCAGACCCAAAAGTGCGTTAATACCATTGTTTAGTACCACTCGAATTCGAAGTCCGATATCTTTGCCGTCAAAAAGCAAAGTTCGTGATGTTGTTACTCGATTTGTTTTTTTCAAAGAAAGGATCGCATTACTTTTGTAGTATTTATACAACAGTGTATCTTTAAAGTCACAACTGTAGAGTTTTTTATTTTCAACGTCGACAACAGATAAAATTAGCTTTTCATTTGGCTCAATGACTGATGTTCTTAGAAGATTTCTAAGGGCGCCATTATCGAAGGATTCTAAATCCCCATGAGTCGCTATTTTAACATTTTCGCGAACGGTTTCAATGGCGCCTTTAGGATTATGAAGAGCATTGGTAAATCGTGGAAAGTGTTCTTTGTGTCTTTTATATGCTGCACTTGAGTTTACCCAATCAAAGCTACCATTTTTTAGCTCTTTCTTTTTTTTCACAGAAACTCCCTGTTCATTAATCTTAAGGTCTGCTTTGTGTTGGGTGCCTCCTAAGTGCTTTACTTTAGGTTCGGGAGGGCATTCCGGGTAAACACTTTTTCTCACTGCCTCGTTTTCCCGAAGAATCTGTACTAATTGTTTTTCGTTAAGTACACCAGAGTGATGACTGCTACCATCTGTACGATAAGCCATTTCTTTTTTCCTTTGAGCGATGCTCAATTAAGTTGTATATGCATTGTATTTTAATAGAATTTTAAAGTCAAGTAAAAAATGAATTTTTACTCTTTTTCCTCATAAAACTCGTCGGCGTTACCAATACGCTTATCGAATTTCATAATAACTTCTTCGTCCATGATATCTAAGACTCGTTTTTTGAATTTTTCATTTTGCAGTTTGCTCGCCCAATGAGCGGCTTGAAACTTTTCTGTGGTCTCGTCTTCATAAACCAATTCGTACCAAGACCCGGATTGTTTAATCGCCTCGGAACCTTTAATGGCATCAAGCCAGCTTTCTTCGTCTTGTACGCCGATTTCGTCGCCCCAAAGTATTTTAAAGTTACATTGTCGACCAGCAGTGCCGAATCGTGACTTCTCAATCTTTACTTTAACTTCAGAACCAATTCTAAAGCCCTTTTCGTCAGTAATGAATGAAGCCTTCGCTTTGCGTCCAGTGAGCCAGATGCGCAGTGAATATGCGTAAATCATCGCTTTTCCACCGGGAGTTACGTAAGGTGTTGTTAAAGCTTCTGACGGTGATCTTGTGATATTAGTTTTAAGCTGATTCAAGACCAAAAGTGTTGATTGGCTATTAGCAATTGGTACTGTTAGTTTCGACATTCCCTTTGCTAAAATTCGCGCTTTGACGGCCATTGACGATTGAGGGTTAAAGTCCCCTTCAACATCCGAAATTGCGGGCGTTAAAGCCAAACTATCCCAAATGAACAGCATTTTGTTTTGATTTGCGCCCAATAGCTCTTCAATTGTTTCTAATACGAATTCTACCGATTGTGCTTGAATATATAATACGTTTTCTACTTTACAACCTGCTTTTTCTAGAAAAATAGGATCAATCGCAGATTCTGAATCAAAGTATACAACGTCAATTCCCATTTTTTGTGCGTTTGCTGCGGCTTGTGCCGCCATGTATGATTTACCGGTTGATTCTAAACCGGCAATTTCAGTGATTTTACCAACTGGAATTCCTGTTAATTTTCCACGACAAATAATACTGTCTAGCCAGCGGGAGCCAGTTGGAATCCAATCTGTAACAACCGTTGGGTTCGTTTCATCGTTCAAGTCGTGTGCGACTTGCATTCCGGCTTTTTTATTTATCATTGAACGCATTTGGTCCATTGATAGCTTACCTGCTTTGTTTGTTTTTGCTGTTTTTTGTCGTGGCATTTTTTTCTCCTATTTCCCGACTTTAAATGAATGAATACAACTACGGAAACCTCTTTTGTCCATTCGAATACAGACGGTCTCGCCAAAATCTGTAATAGATAAGACATATCGTCGGCTTCGATTCAAGAGGTTCGTAATGTCGCTGTTATCTGACCAAAAGGTGACGTAACCTTCTTTAATATCGCCTTTGTGCGCATTTACCGCGCTTTCGGCATCAGGGCCGCCGCCTTTACCCTTAAATCGCTCTGCTATCTTCTTGACGTTCTCAAGAAAATCAGAATCTCCTCGTTTATAAACTTTTCTCATTTTTCCTCTATTGTGCAGCTTGTACTGCTGTTTCTTGCTGGATTAAACCAAACTCGTCTTTCATATCATACCAATCTTCGTAAAGATTGTCAAGTGTTGTTTTAACATTTATTTTTTTGACTTCATAACCGGTAGGTGATTGAACGGAAAACTTAAAATATCTAACCCCTCCGCTAACTCCAATTGAACCACATGAACACTCTCTAAAATCATCTTCTGTCCTAGAATAAACAATATCTTCGCATTCTTTGCATTCAACTGCTTTAATTAACAACTTGGTTTACCTTTTTCCTTTGTTTGGTGAAAGTTGAGACATCTGTAAACCCATGCCTCCCTGCGGTATTAAATTAAGCTAGAAGTTCTTTAAAAGCTTTATCAACTTGACTCGCATCTGAGGGTACTGTGGTTACAGTAGCTTCTGATGTGGTCTCCTCACTATCCAAAAAGTTAGTAAGGATTGTTTGAACTTCTTCAACTGTCTTACGGCTGCTAGCAAAAAGTTCTTCAAAATCAGGCACACCTTCCATGTACTCCACTACCTTTTCCTCATCTTTATGAAGAGGGGAAGATTTACGACGTGGCGTAATTTTGGTTTCTGGAAAAGATGCTCCCGCTGGTTTAACATAGGTTACAACCAAATCGGTACCCTCTTTGGGGTCTGTAATGTCTCCATATTCCGGATTCAATACAAGAGACAGAAGAGTCTCATAGGCTCGTTTACCAAACCCCCAAATGCGCACTCCCTCATCTTCTTCTCCACGAACAAGAACAGGAGCGAAAAATCGTTGACGAGCACCAAGTTTTTTAGCAACTCGTTTTGATTCTTCTGAGCCTTCTTTCCAAAGTTGACGAACATACGTATCAATCGGATCATCCTCGCCAAAATTACGTTTTGGGCTTAGAAAGCTCGCGGCATCGCCAACGTTATAATGGAACCAGTAATCGCGAAAAGGATCGCCATTAGAAGGTGGGACAAGTCGAACAACTTGCTCGCCCTCTTGCGGTTTCCAAAACTTGTTGGAAGTATTACCGTTATTTTTAAGCGCGTTCATGCGCTCTTTCATTTTACTCATATCAATAGCCATAATATTATTTTCTCCTTGTGTTATAGTCGCCCCAACAAATCTCTCAGGGCGCTAGTTTTTGTATTAAAGTACTATTATTTTCACAATAAATTAAAGGTTGGTCGTACTCAGTAGAAAATACCGAATATCCTACTTTCATTTTATCATGTTCAACACCTTTTTTAACATGTTTTTGGATTTTGTCCATTAAAGAACTATCCTCCTCCAACATTTTTTGAGGTATAGCATAATAATACCTCTTTTCTCTCGGAATGTCAAGGGAAAAGAAGCATTTTTCTTCTTCTTCCTCAAAATCAACCAAACCAATAGTAGAAACTCGTGCCGTATCGATACGCTTTGTAAAAGTCGTAAAAACTGGTCGCGAATGTTCAAATATATTGATCATGTGATATGTGGAAGAAATCATCTGGTTTATACTATCCCAATATTTTAAAATAGGTACAGGACCCATTATACCAGAAATTAATTGATTGTCAACTAAAATTATTTTTTCGAATAAAGCTGATCGAGCATATTCCTGAAAGACGTTAAATAACAAGTTGTTCTGCAGTTTTGTGGGACCAGCGAGATTGTCCATCTGGGGGACAACATACATTAAAGTTATTTTAGTTTTGTCTTTTATTCTCTCTAATATACGCAAAGCTGTATTAGAAACTGCTCCACAACTTGTGATAAATAAAGTTTCCGGTTCAATGTCTTCTAAAAATTTATTAATTCCTCGTGGTAGTTTAGCTTCTTCGTATAGTTCAGGAGATGATTGGGGCTTTAGGCCAATTGAGTCTTTAGCTTTTTTAAGACTTGTATCAATTTTTAGAATATTGTATTGTGGATATTGCTTAAAACAGTCTGCTATGTTGCATCCGGCTTGACCTAACCCAATTATAGTTTGCATTGTATTCTCTTGGTGGCTTGGCTAGCCTTCTTGTTCATATCCGGTAATTGTGCGTTGCTCATATTCCCTAGCAAGATATGCTTTCAGAGCATCGGTAACATCCCAATTATCAGGAATGGGAGAGTCTAGACTATTTCCATCTTGTATTACTTTAATTAAATCTTTAACAAATAAATTTTCTACTTTATTATCTAGAATTGTGGCCACATCATCGTCCATATCTAGCTTACCTAAATTGCCCTCGGGTCTATTGTCGTCGTCGACTTGATACATTTTTAAAACGAATCCGGCGACGCTTTGGGAAGCTTCAAAGGCTTCCCTCGCAGAAGCAACTCCCGGGACAAAATTAGCAATAATACTAAGCACTTTTTTCCTGCCGGAATATTCCACTGTGCATTTAAGTAATGCTACCAAATCACCGAACGTTTCGACGTCGCCTTGACCGCTTAAAAGTTCAGGAAACTTTTTTGTGCAGTAGTCGTCCTGGACGGCATCATCCATTGATTGCCATTTTCGACTAATAAAAGAGCCTATGTTTTTGATGCCCGTAGCTACTTTTTGGCCAAGACCGCTGGGTTCGGATGGCGCCTCTTCTTCTTTTAAAAAGGTGCGCCAATTTTCCATTATAAGTTTCATATTAGTGTTTTTACTATTTCTGTCTCATTATTTCGGGTAATGACTGGTGCAATGCGCGGAGTACTGCGGCTCCTTGTGGTATATTGGCGGCATGAGCGATAATAGCATCTAATACCTGCTTATATTCTGCGGGCCTGTCGATTTTTGAAATTGTTTTTAGTAAAAAGTCAGCATCGCGCTCGGTTTTGATCTCAGGCGCCGCTGTTGCTGGATCCGGGGCCTGACCAATTCCCTCTTCCGTTTCAAAAATACCGATCTCTTCTTGAATTAATTGTTTAAGCTGTGTTCTCGTGATCTTCATTTGCCCTCTCCTTGAGTTTTGAGTTACTTATAAGTAGTTATTTTATATTCAATTTTCTCATTTCCGACCAATTTTTCCCGCCGGTACAATTCACTTTATATTCGCCAAACCTAGTATGACTAAAAAGCTGCTTAATGTTGTTCACTTCATATTGGTCATCTTCGTGCAAATCAATTACAATAGAATCATGATTACAGAACTTTATAAAGCTCTTTCTACTCTCTAAGAACTCCCACACTTTATACATTTGCTCAAACAATAAATCTGCTGCTGTTGATTGCACAACATAATTAACCGCATGTTCTTTATCACACGGTATTTCTCTATCAAAAGGGGTTACTACTTTATCACCCATAAAATACAAAGTTTTAAGTTTTTCTCGGTCGTAAATATGGCTTACCTTCTCATCGTTGCTGTTAGGGTTGTAAAGCCAAGCAAATATGCTTTTCTTAGCAGTTTCGCGATCTTTTACACCTTTAAAGACGTTTTGAAGGTTCCATTCATGAAGGTCTTCTTCGGGTTGGGACTGGTTAAGTAAAGCTAGCGCAGTTCGTAGCTCGCAAGCATTAAAATCAAGCTCAAATAACCAATGATTTGTGGGAGCCAACACCTTTCTGTATTTTTTAGCTAGCGTCATTATTGGAAAAGAATACTTTTTTGTACTTAGGCGTCCAGTTCTGGTTTTAAATTGCTCATATGTTATTTGTGCTTTGGCATCTTTAATCTGTTTATAGGTATTCTTATCTTGTACTGTGATTCTATCCATCATTTCTAAGTTTAAATCTAGAGGTTGTCGGCCGAATTCTGTAATCATTTTTGTTATTTTGAGTAGATGATCGTAGTTTTTTGGTTTTTGGTAGTTTTCAAAGATAAACTTGCATACTTCATTTTTAGTCTCGGCCCAAGCTAAAAGAACATGTTCTGGTAATAAGTTATATATACATGTTTCATCTAGATTAATTTTTGTGATGATCGCAGATCTAACGATTGCTTCTATACTAGCTAATGTGCGGTAATATTTTTCTAAATGTTCGGGAGGGCACACTTCTTCTAGTGAGGCGCCATTGACAAATAATTGTGCATATTGTATATTTTCATTCTTAAGATAGGATGCATAAGACCAAGTTTGGGTGCATTCTAAAGTAACGTTGTCTTGGAAGAGAGGTGCTTTGTACACCATCGGGCATTTTTCTTTATTATCAAATGTTTGAAATAACATTAATATCCTGTATAAAACTCTGTAACTATTTTACTTGCTGTCGGCTTTTCTTTCTCTGATGGTATCATATCACCTGTATTAGCAAAAGTCAAGAAGTTTTTAGGGCCTCGCGAATTAGTCCAAAACGGCTTTCTGGTTTTAGGATCGTGGATTATCGTTGGATTATAAAACTTTTCTAGCAGCCCTAAAGCACTATTAGTCATCATGATGTCTTTGCTTTGTTTTAGGAATTTCTTTCGAAACTGTTTATATTTAATGCTATTCTTTGTTTTATATTCCATTCTTAGTATTCTTTCAAATATGCGTAAAAAGAAGCAATCGGTGAACGCTTCTAAGAATTCACTGAAAGAATATTGCGCGATGCCATAAGATACGTCAGGCTGTCTTGTTATTTCGGCTGTCGACGCGGATTTAAAGTTGGCATCCGGCGTGAACGTTCTTTTACCCGGTGTTACCAAAATCCTCATTTTGTTTGCATAATCAGAATAACCTTCATATATTGCGATCTTCAAAGTGTAATAAGCTATGTTAATCACCTTATCGTATTGCTTCTCAAACAAATAATCAATCGAAGGAATCATGCCTTGAGCCAAATAACCATCAATTTTAATGTCTTTACCGTGGCGATTAACTGTGTGGCCAAACTGCATTGGTTTGGAATTTAAATCCGCAATAAGCATCCATGGCGCATTTTTGTTCACTCTAAACCCAAATTTGGCTGCGGCTTTAACATATTTATCGAATTCGATATCATCAAAATACATGCCTTTGCCCGGATCATCATCAAAGTTTTTTCCTTGTAATAATTCTAACGCTAAACCGGTAGAGCCAATTGACGTTAACTGAGAAGCAAAAAAAGAATAATAAGAAAATACAAGGTTGTTTGTTTTTAGGAATTTTAACAATTCTGCAACATAGCTTTTTGGATTTATAACGAACTTACCAGAAGCTATGAGTTGTTTGTTAAAAAACTCAACCATGCTTTTGGAATAACCGGCGTATTCGTTAGTACTATCTTCAAAACTGTTTTTGACTTGAAAGTCGCCAAATAAATTTTGAAGTTGAGTGTGCCCAACGTAAATATTTCTTTTTATATAAAATCGAAAATCATTATATGCCTTATGAACGAAATCAAATGAAACTAAGTTATCTTTTGCCCCATATGTCAAAAGTTTCTTTTTTGGGACGACTAAGCTACCCTTACGATCAACTTTGCCATAAAAAGGAACATCGTACCATAAATCTATATAATTGCTATTGATATTGTTGAATATTTGAGATGTTACAAGTTTGTAATGCATTCTCTCTTCGTATAAAGTACGAGAACCTAATCCTGATCGAGCTTTAAAATCTAGTGTGTCTTCGGGCATACTGTATATAGTGTTCCTTCTTTCTTTGCATTACTGGGCCGACTATTTACCGCCATATTTAGTTGCAACTGCTCCATCATGATAATGTTTTTCGCCCATGAGAACGCCTTTCTGTTTCTTTAGTTCCTTTAGCTTTTCATTAAGCGCTTCCAGTTCTTTTTTCTTACCTTCGGGTGAGCTTTTGAAATTATCAAGGCCTTTTTCCATGGCTTTTGCTTTTGCTGCAGCGGCGTTTGACTCCTTTAATAACTTAGCTAGCTTTTTCTGGCCAGACTCAGTTTCAACCCGGGCGTCCTTTCGCCAGTCATTATAGGCCTCCAGAGCTTTCTCGGCCTCCTCTTTTGCGCCTTCTACATCTGATTCCATTTGGCTCATGGTTGAGCCGGATTCCCAAAATTCATACCAAGAACTTGCGCCAGTGGTACGAGCGCGAACTTCTTTCATTTGTGTTTCGACTGTGGCTATCTGTTGGTCATAATAGTTGATAGCGCTGTTGTATTTAGTACCTTTGTCATATAGCTCATCTCCGGTGAGGGTTGTGTCTAACGCGAAGGGTTTTTCCAGTTTTCCGCCGGATGTCTTAGGCTCAGATGGGTTTAAGTGTTGATACATAGAATAAGTCAGCAGTGTATGAATGTTGGTTTCGTATCCGGCCGCAGAAAACTTGTGTGTTACTTTTTTAATAGCATAATAGCCAGTAGCTTTAACCTGTCTGGAATCTGACTTTATAAATGGATTTAAATCTACGTACACCAATTGTCCAATATTGAACAAAGGAAATCCCAAAGTGGTAATGTCTGCTGTGAATACTATTGGAATCCAGTCGCCGTCTTGAATTTTTTGCTTTTTCTTATCCGGTACCGTTGCCAAACCGCCTGCGGCGTCACGCTGCGGATCATAAAATATCGCCGTTTTATCGGTGGCGTTAGCTACATCACTTAACTTAACACTCTTAACTATTCCATAGCGCTGGCCGCCTAAATAAAAATGGTACACTTTATTGCGAAGGTTTGCATGATATTTCCCAAATGGAAACTTCTTGGCTCCGATTTCCTGACTAACATTTTTTGAACCGAAGATAAAATATATTATTTCGCCTTTCTTTTTATTGTCTCCTATAGCAATATCTATTTTTGGTGTTTTGAATGACTTTGATTTTGATTCTCTCAAACAAACGTTAAAAAAACCGGTGAGAAACTTTTCTACCATTACTTTTAGAAAGTCATCATATGAGAAAAAATCCTTTTCTTTGCCTATAATCTCATTTGCAAAAAAGTTATTCAACTTTTTTAAAGAAATGGGCAGATAATATAGTTTAAAATTCTTTATTGCTTGATTGGTGTACGGTGTTCTATAAGAAACCAGTCCAAAATCAGTATATATTGTTTTACCAGAGGTGTTTTTTATCTCTTGATGGATCTTGGTGGGGCTACCGGGGGAAACAGGTAGTTGCATTAACGAATTCATCAAGTCTCCTAAAAAAACATACGGTATCGTCTGGTACTTACTATGGCTTATCACATCTGCATCAATTGCTGGCGCAGCATCAACATTTATTTTGTTTATGGCTGCTCGTAAAGTTGTTTTGTCCGGGTTCATTATCTGATGCTTAATCTCTTGATTTTCTGTAAGGGAAACATATGCATACTTTATATCATTTAGCGCCAAGATGTTTTGTATCAGTGTGCGTAAAGCAATAAATTTTGCTAGTTGTGCAGCTCTGAGAACTTCTTCTTTAGCATGGTCGGATGCTCCTGTTTTCGTTGCTTCAAGCGCTTGAATAGCGGTCCACGTGCCGCCGGATTTGTTTTTATACTCTTTTATAAGGTCGTCTATGCTGGTGCCTTTGGAATCATCAGCAAAATTTGCATACCATCTTCCGTATACGCCGGATACTTTGTCGGCGCCTTCAATCCTGTTTATAATTCGCTGTGCTCGTGCAGGAGAATATGGTGGACTTTTCGCCATGGTTTGTGTTAGGACGGCAGTGTGCTCCGTGGAGGGGCTTTTTATTTCTTTGAGCTTAAGCTTATCGAGATAATAAATAACAGCATCGTATTCTATCGCCAATTCTTTATGTTGTTCAATTCCAGCGTTGGCTGTGGCGACGATTATGTTCCCCGCAGCCTTGACTCCCTTTGTTTTGCCTTTAATGGTGTCGTAAGCTTCTCTAGCTAAAGCTAAAATGTTGGAGGCTGGGCCATTGATCGCATCGATAAAGGCGCCTCTATAACTAGCGTTAACTATAACGGAGCCGTCATCTCTTATGTCAAGAGAATATTTTTCCAAAATAGTTTGTAAACGTAAAGTGTAATTCCCCAAACCCAAACTTTTGTTAAGTTTATCGTTAGTGCTCCAACCCAGTTCAAATTCTAAATAACGAAATAACTTTTTTTTGCCTTTCTTTGTGCTATTTTTTATATTTAATAATCTAGAATATGGGTCTTTAGACAGGGTTCTTAAATCTTGGAACATGTATACTGCGTCTGCTCTTATTACTTTTCGTGTTGCTGAGTCGATACCTTCATATGTAATATTAAGGCTTTGAATGCCTCCGTTTATTCTTTCACCTGTTGACTGTAGGATTTTTTGTCCCGGGTCAAAGAATTTGGTATTATTTGTAGATGGTAGTATATCTTTTCGTGAAGCTTGTGCGCCGCCTCTAGAGTAATACCTTTCTGAGACAGTTACGAATGGGGCCATCTGAGCTATTTGGTTGGGCTTAAGCTGGAAGAAATTTTTAATTTTGGGAACGATGGTTACGCTATTGATATATTTCGTATTTGTTTTATACTTTTTGAGAGGGCCGGGGAGATTGATCTGGCGAGAGAGGGATCCCTTTTTAATTGATGTGCCCTTTTTCTTATATATTTCCTCCGCCTTTTCCAACAAGAAGCACTGTTCGTTTATTGTGGGCGGTAAGGTTATGGATCCTTTTCCTGACATTATTTACCTTTTTCCTATGTTAGCCCCAAAATATCTAAAACAGATTCAAGAGGGGTTGGGATAGTTACTACGTCACCGGGTGAAAAGTCTGTTTCTAGCGGTCTCATGTTAAACCACGCTATAATCCACCAATATTCTGGATCGTTGTAATATTCGTTGGCTAATTTAAAATATTTAGTTCCGATTGCCCAAATCTCTGTTTCTAGAGTGAACTCTTCTGCGATATCTTCCGGAGAGGGGTATTTCAATTCTGCGGTATCGAACTGGTTTATTAAACCCACGCCCCTATTCATAAAAATTTTAGAGTAGGAATAATCGGTTGTTGCGTTTTTTAGAACAGTTCTTAAGTCGTATCTAGATATAGCCATTTATTGGTTTCCTTGTTTTGTTACTCGGGTGAGGTTTCTATACCTGCTTCGAGTAATTTGATAAGCTTTGCTTGATTCTTTGCATCGCCAACAACGCTTGCATCCTCTCTGAAGCTATAGAGCACTTTGTAGGCAGCAGAAGAGCCATATACCTCTTGAATATCAAGAAACGTTTGATTGCTGATCTTATAATCGTTTTCTATTCTTTCCTCATCTTTGTTCGGTGGCGACGTTGCTTTGTCTTCTGGCGGCTTCTGTTTTTCTTGCGCAAGCTTTTTGTTTGCCTGTGTTGCCGTCTTGGCCTCGGTTTGTTTAATACCATATGGATAATCGGCTCCACCTTTGAATACGCTGGAATTTGTGAAACCAACGAACTCTTCGTGAAGTACTTGAATTTTCAAAGATATCTTAATATCTGAGAAGTACATTGTGTTTGTCTTCGTGCTTGAAAAATATTGAGCGTTTGTTTTCTCTTGAAATCCGGGATTAATTTGTATTGGGCCAGCGATATATCCTTGAAGCTGTTTGCCGCCTGTTCCTACAATATTCATAAAATCAAATTTAAAATACGGGGGCGCTTTAAGGACCGGGATTTTCGTTTTTTTTCTATATGTTGGATATTGATATTGTATTAGTTTTTCTATTTTGCCCATGTTTTCTAGCGCTTCGTTCTCATCATCTGCAATAATGCGAAAACCTAACGAGAGTTCGCGAGAAGTACCATTATAGAGAGAAATTGGATCCATTCTGCCGTAAACGTTAGCTGTAGACCATTTCGGGGTCCAACTATCGCTAAATTCTGTTACTATGGATGGGAAGCGCAAATCTTTCGCTCCCTTTACGTGAAGAGGTCTAATAATTATTACTCTTTGATCACCTTCTCTTGCTACAGGCATTTGCTTGTTGTTCTCCCTTTATATTAAGTAGCCAAGTTAATATCTTTCATGAAATTAAATTCTCTGTCTCCATAATTTGAAGCAAGCTGATCTCTACTATCATGGGTTTCTTTGCTTACTATCGTACCATCGGCTAGTTTGTTCGTGATATGTGTTACAATGACAACCGGTTGATCCTCTTTTCTTTTTTGAACGCTAGCATTAGCGCCAAATTCTGTTACTGTCTCGTCGACACCCTTTCCCGCGTTAATCGCAATAGCTTTGCCGGGAGTTGACGAAGGGTCTCGGCCAATATCGAACAGCCCTAGGGAAGCAACACCACCGGCAATGCCGCCGAGAACGGCGCCAATTGGGTTACCTCCGGATATCATGAGGCCGCTAAGAATACCACCACCGACGCCCGTTGCAAAGCTACCGGCCGTTACACCGCCTTTTTCTTTAGCCATTTTGTTTGCTGCGTAAGCCGATCCTACCATCGCGATAGCTCCAGCGCTTCTCATTGCAAATTTTGCGATACTGCCGAAGCCGCCGGTCATTTTACCAAAGAAGCCGGAGCCGCCCTCACCGCCCTTTCCGCCACCGGGAATTCCCATCATTCCTTGGGCCACTTTTAAAGCTGCAATTTGCCCAGTAAAAGAGATTAATGCCCCTCCCGCGCTGCTTAATACCATCGTTAACGGGCCAAATGCGGCCGCCAATTTATCAATGCTCTTTTTAAAATCTTGCATTGTATCGACCATGGATTGCATTGTTTTTGCTTGGTTGTCTTGTGTTTTGCCCAGACTTTCTCCCCTTGTTTCTAAGGCCTTTTCGCCCTGCTGGACCTCGTTCATCACTTCAGACAAAGATTTATAGGCACTGGCGGGTTTATTAGCAATATCATCTAATGTTGAAGTAGATACGCTAGCTAATTTCTTTAATTCAAGCTCGCCAAAACCACTGGCCTCCGATAAAGCTTTTAATCGGGGTCTGAGCATCGTTTCGATAGATTCTCCGGACTCTTCAAACGATTTGCGCAATAACAGAAAGCCCTTTAGCGGTCCTTCGAGGTTAACGGTATCCATCATTTCCATAAAATCGACGGTTGTGCCGAAAACTGCATTTAACTTAGAAGCTGCAGTTGCTGCTCCTTGAATCGTTGTCCACTTTTCCATGGACGACATTAACTTATCCATTGAAACGCCGCTCTTTTCTTGGACTTCTTGCATTCTCATAAATTCTTCGGTAAGATTTGGTATGCCGAGTTTCGCTAGATTGCTAGATTGTGCTGCGAAGTCTCCCAATACTTTATTGACGTCCATATTGAGTGTTTTGGCCATCATCGCTAGATTCGCTGTTAGTTTCTGTGCTTCTTGTCGTGACTTGCCAAAAGTTAGTGTTAGTTCTTCTACGGTTTTTATTGTCGTTTGCGCGGATACTCCTAATCTTCTTTGGAGTGTTAAGCTAACAGCGTTGATTGAATCTTGATCTAGTTTTGATGACTGTCTAAATGCTGTGGAGGCTTTAAAGAGGTCTTTATAATTTTTCTGTATCTCATCTCGTGTATAACGGGTACTTTTCGCTATAACAGACGTTCTTTGGTTAAAGTTTTCAAGCTCTGAGCTAGTTAATACGTTAACTTCTCTGGCTGTTTTTCTAGACTCATCATAAAACTTTTTTGCTAATTCAATGGGCTTTGAGAAGCCGTATGTCTCTTTTACTGATTTACCCATCGCTCGAAAGGTTTCTTGCATTTTTAGTGTAACTTGCGCTATTTGATTTGCCCTGTCGAACACAAGCTTGAGGGTTTTGTCTGCGAATCCTTTGGCTACATTATCGCCTTCTTTAAGGTGGTTGGCTAATTTTCTAGCTTCGGAGCTAATACCAAAAAACTCTTGGGCTAGTTGTGTGGCGTCACTGGTGGTGGTCTCGACCAGTCCTCTTATCTTTTCCCAATCTTCTGCTTGTCCTTCAGTCTGTATAGCTTGTTCTTTGA
>Ga0181372_1000083_pt1 | contig 23987 bp, 22 predicted proteins | sample LowvirmetaG_5_FD_130161 | JGI IMG/M metagenome (GOLD analysis project Ga0181372, IMG submission 130161) | Marine viral communities from the Subarctic Pacific Ocean - Lowphox_08 viral metaG | ecosystem: Environmental > Aquatic > Marine > Oceanic | place: Subarctic Pacific Ocean | collected...
CAGTGGCACCATGTTTTCCTCTGCGCCCTCAATACCGAATATGGTGCCGAGGGTGCCCACAAACACTTCGCGAGCGAGGAACGAGGTGAGGATGGCGACGCCATAGCGCCAGTCCAGTCCCAACGGTGCAAACAGGGGTTCGATAACGCGCCCCAAGTGGCCCAGCCACGACTGGCCAAGATCCGCGCCGTAATTGGGGAAGTAGCCCAGCACCCACACCACCAGCGTCACCGCAAAGATGATTTTGCCCGCCTTTACCACGAAATGTTTGGCGCGGTTGAAGGCGTTGCGCAGTAGCGGTTTTATGCCCGGCAGGCGGTAGGGCGGGAGCTCAAGCACGAAGGGCAGATCGTCGAACGCATCTTTTCTGGCCCGTGATACAAAGCCGGTGATCGCCAGTGCGATGAACATGCCGAAGAAATAGATGCCGAACATGGCCAGGCCCTGCCAGCCCACGAGGCCGCCAAGGAATGTCTCAGCAGGGATAAACGCGGCGATCAGCAAAGCGTACACAGGCAGCCGTGCTGAGCAGGGCATTAGTGGAATTGCCATGTAGGTCAGCAGGCGCTTGCGGGGTGAGTCCACGGCGCGCGCGGCGTATATGCCCGGAATGGCGCAGGCCACGCCGGACAGCATGGGCACAAAACTCTTGCCGGTGAGGCCGAAGTAGCGCAGCGGCTTGTGGCAGATCAGGGTGGCCCGTGCCATGTAGCCTGAATCCTCCAGCAAGCCAATAACAAAGGTCAGCACGAAAATCTGCGGCACGAAAACGAGGAAGGCCCCGATGCCACTGAACAGGGCATCGGCGGTAAAGTCCTGCAGTATCGAGTTCCCGATCAGCGGCACTATGCCGTCGGCCATCCATGCCAGTGAGCCTTCAATGGCATCCATGGCCGGTGTCGACCAGGTGAAGATGGACTGGAAGAGCAGATACATGATGCCGAAGAACGCGAAGCCTCCGGTAAATGAGTGCAAAAAGAACGCGTCCAGCCGGTTCTGGGTGCGCACCAGTACATCACCGCGCGGCCCCAGGCGCTGGGCAAGTTGGTGCGCCGTGCCTCGCAGGAGCTCATCGGGTGTATCCACCAGGTGCGGTCGCTGCGCCTGTGCGCCTGCCGAGCGAGCCGCACGAATCTGTTCTGCAATGTCAGCAAGGCCTTTGCCGGAGCGCGCAGAGATGGGGATGACCCGTGTGTGAATGGCCGCCTCCAGCGCAGGCAGGTCGATGCTCAGATTATTGGCTTCCAGCACATCTATCATATTCGCCAGCACGGTAACGGCTTTGCCGTGCTGTTCGCATTCGCGAATCACCTGCAGCGTAAAAAACAGGCTCTTCTCCAGCCGCGTGGCATCGATGAGGCACAGTACATGCTCGACTTCACTGTCTTCCAGGGCCTTCTCGAACTGCGCAACCGCGACCTTTTCTTCCGCCGAAATGGCTTTCAGCGAATAGGTTCCGGGAAAGTCGACCAGGTCGACATCATCCATACCCTGCAGCTTGCCGGTCGCCACATCCACGGTGATGCCCGGAAAATTCGCCACCTTCTGCGACAGCCCCGTGAGGCGGTTGAACAGCAGGCTCTTGCCCGAGTTAGGGCTGCCAATCAGCAATACACTAGTCACGCGGTGGAGTGCTCTCTACAAGGATGTGATCTGCGATTTCATCATCCAGCGAATAAATGGTGTTGTTGACACGGTAGACCTTGGGCGCACCAAAGCCGGGAGATTGCAGGCAGGAGACTGTCTCGCCCGGGTAAAAACCGAATTCCATCAGCCGCACTTTGTACGCCTCTGCCAACAGGTCGTCGTAGCCGGCAATGGCGCAATGTTCTCCGCGGCGTAACGACCATAGTGTTCTCGTGGTGCCGGGGGGCGGTTTCATTTCCATCGGGGGGTTACCAGAGTAGAAAGGACGGCTGAGGTATTATCAAGCGACACACCATAACGCGAATGATTCCTATTTGTAAGGCTTTTCTTCGCAGCAGGCGCGAGTACGTTATAGCGACCATTCTATTATACTCCGCACAGCGCTGGGCAATGCCCCTTCCTGATTGCCGGCCGCCACTGCATCGCCCGGCCGCCGGTTTGATGTCACTATAGAGCGCGTTTGCATGAGGAGTAAGACGATGTCCGATCTGTCCGCACAGGAATTGCGCGATAACTTTGACCATTTTGATAGCAATGGCGATGGCAGGATTGAATTGACGGAGTTCATCGCACTGCTAGAGGGCCTGGACGCCCTGGAAGCCGGTGAGGACCCACAGGTGGGGTTCCACGCAATCGACAGCGATGGTAGTGGCGTCGTGGAGTTCGATGAATTCGTGGCCTGGTTTCAGGACCGTTAAACCCGGAGACGGAGGTTCGCATCACAGGAAAGGACATGTTGCAGGTTAGCCCGACCCTGGCTATCGCGTTGGATGAAATTGAGTTGACCGCGATTCGGGCGCAGGGTGCCGGTGGGCAGAACGTGAACAAGGTATCCACGGCCATACACCTGCGCTTTGACGCGGCTGCCTCCTCCCTGCCGGAAAGTTGTGTAGCCGCAGTGCTCGCTCGTCGCGACAGCCGTATCTCCGCGGAAGGTGTTGTGACCATCAAGGCTCAGCGCTTCCGCAGCCAGGCGAAAAATCGTGAGGACGCCCTGGTGCGCCTGGCGGAGTTGATTGCAGAATGCTGTCGCCCGCGCAAGGCGCGCCGACCGACACGTCCATCACTATCTGCAAAACGCAAGCGGCTGGACAAGAAGCAGCAGCGCGGCACCTTAAAGGCCCAGCGCCGCCCCGTCAGGCGTGGAGAAGAATAAAGGCCGCCTCGTGTTGGTCGAGCGGTTCTGCGTCGTTTTGCTCCGTTCCTGCCAACAGGCGGCCATGCCGGTGCACCTGCTGCTTTTTTTGCTGTCTTGCACGCTGTCAGCTGCGGTTCACGCCAGCGACGCCCCAGCCCCTGAAAGCTCACGGTTTTATCGCCTGGCAGAACGCCTTGATAGCAGTGACGAAGTCGCCAGGCAACAGTTTGCCGATATCGCACTGTTGGAACTCGCCGAAGTGTTGCTCGCTGAGGCCGCGCTGGCGCGGCGACAGGCTACAGAGGAAGGCGCCGCTGCGCCCCGCCTGCTGGGTTGGGCGGTGGCGGTGGAGCAATATGCCGACGATGTTCTGCGCCTGCAGCGCGCCGTGCAGGCCAGTGAGACGGTGCAATTGCTGTCGTCACCACTGGCTGACCTCGGCATCACGGCGGGGTCCCTGAGCGTCATGCTGAGCCATCCCCGGCGTGAGCAGCAAGATGTACTGGAGGCTCGCATCGCCAGCGCGTTCTGCGCGCGCAATGACTGCGCCGGGTTGCTTTCTGTCGCCCCTGCACAGCTCGCCGCGGCGCCGGAGCCGATACCGGTTATCCCGCAGGTGGCACAGCCTGCCTGGAGCTTCACCCGTGACGGCAACGTCTGCGAGCAGCGCGGCCTGCGGGTGGAGTTTCCGGCACCCGCCGGCCGCGCCGGTGGGCGCCTCATCGACGAACGTACGCTGTGCCAGCAGTTGTTTACCGAATTGGACAGCCTGGCACTGGAACTGCGTTGGCAGTCACGCCAGGGCGTGGCGCTGGAGTGGTCCGCCATGGTGAGCACTTCGCTACCGCAGCGCACCGACCACGCCGTGTTGCTGAACAGTGCGGGCGACACCCTGCTGATTGCGCTGCCGTTGCTGCACGGCACGCCGGGGCTGCTCTATGTGCTGTTGCCCTGGCTTGCCGGTGAGGTGGGCAGTGCGGACCCCGTAACGATTACGCTGGACGCTGCCAAGCTGGGCTGGACGGCTGCCGCCGAGCGTTGACGGCTTCTGCCGTTGGCTGCCATGGCTCAGCTGTCGCTGCGCGCCTTGGCGAACGCCGCTGCCAGAGCCGTGGAAGGCGCCGCTTGCGCGCCGTTTCCAGCCCCGCGCCCACGTGCCGACGGTTTGCCTTCGTCGCGCCTGCCCCGCGGCTGTTGCGACCGCCCGCCCGGCTGGCGCGCCGCATCTTCGGCCTTGTCATTGAGGCGCATGCTCAGTGCAATGCGCTTGCGCTCCAGGTCCACCTCCATGACCTTCACTTTCACCACGTCGCCCGCTTTGACCACGTCGTGCGGGTCTTTGACGAAGCGGTCAGCGAGCACTGAAATGTGCACCAGTCCGTCCTGGTGCACACCGATGTCCACGAAGGCACCAAAGTTGGTGACGTTGGTGACGGTGCCTTCCAGAACCATATCCGGCTTGAGGTCGGAGATCTTCTCCACGCCGTCCTGAAAGCTGGCCATGCGGAACTCGGGCCGCGGGTCGCGCCCCGGCTTGTCCAGTTCCCGCAGAATATCGATAACCGTGGGCAGGCCCACCTGCTCGGTGACGTAGTCAGTGGGGCGCAAACTGCGCAGGAATGCCGAGTCACCGATGAGGCTGGCCAGAGGCCGCTGTTGGCGTGTGGCGATATCCTCCACCAGCGCGTAGGACTCAGGGTGGACTGCGGAGGCGTCCAGCGGGTTACTGCCGTTGCTGATGCGCAGGAAGCCTGCAGCCTGCTCAAAGGTCTTCTCGCCGAAGCGCGATACCTGCAGAAGGTCCCGGCGGCTGGCAAAGCTGCCCGCCTGGTCGCGTTGGGCGACGATGTTGCTGGCCAGATTCTGGTTCAAGCCCGATACCCGTGCCAGCAGCGGCACTGAAGCCGTATTGACGTCTACACCCACGGCGTTCACACAATCCTCGACCACCGCGTCCAGTTGGCGTGCCAGCTGCACCTGGCTCACATCGTGTTGGTACTGGCCCACGCCAATGGACTTCGGGTCGATTTTCACCAGCTCCGCCAGTGGGTCCTGCAGTCGGCGGGCGATGGATACCGCGCCGCGAATGGTCACATCGAGGTCGGGGAACTCCCGCGCGGCAAACTCGGATGCCGAGTAGATGGATGCCCCGGATTCGTTCACCATGACTTTTCGGCAGTTGAGGTCCGGGTGTGCCTGCAGCAGATCGCCGACGAACTTGTCGGTCTCCCGGCTGGCAGTGCCATTGCCAATGGCGATGAGCTCAACGTTATGTTGCTGGATCAGGCGCAGAAGCTCGGCGCTCGCTTCCCGCGCGCGTTTCTGGGGTGGATGTGGAAACAGGGCGCCGTGGTCCAGCACCTTGCCGGTGGCATCGACAACAGCGAGCTTCACGCCTGTGCGCAGCCCCGGATCAAGGCCGATGGTGGCGTGGGCCCCGGCGGGTGCCGCCAGCAGGAGATCCTTCAGATTGCGCGCAAACACGCCGATAGCCTCCTGCTCGGCGCGCTCACGCAGCTGTGTTAACAGGTCGGTTTGCAGATGGGTCAGCAGTTTCACCCGCCAGGTCCAGCGTACGGTATCCGCCAGCCAGCGATCGGCTGCCCGCCCGGCATCGCGGATCGACCAGTAGTCTGCAATCATTGCCTCGCAGGGATGGGCATCACCGGGCTTTTCATCCGGATCCAGCAGCAGGTTGAGCTGCAGGAAGCCCTCGTTACGGCCACGGAACATGGCCAGTGCACGGTGGGAGGGCGTGGTCGCCAGCGCCTCGGTGTGCTCGAAGTAATCGCGAAATTTTGCCCCCTCGTTCTCTTTGCCGGGCACCAGGCGTGCGGCGAGCTGGGCGTTTTCCTGCAGGAAAGTGCGTAGCCGTGCGAGCAGGTCCGCGTCTTCCGCGAAACGTTCCATGAGTATCTGACGTGCCCCGTCCAGGGCCGCCTTGGTGTCTTCAATGCCGTGGTCGGGGTTGAGGTAGTCGCTTGCCAGCTGCTCCGGGTCTTGCTGCGGGTCTGTCACCAGCGCCTCCGCCAGTGGCTCCAGCCCTGCTTCCCGGGCGATCTGCGCCTTGGTCCGCCGCTTGGGCTTGTAGGGCAGGTAGAGATCCTCCAGCCGGTTTTTTGTCTCGGCTTCCCGCAGTGCCTGCTCCAGTGCCGGCGTCAGTTTGTCCTGCTCGGCAATCGACTTGAGGATGGCAAGCCGGCGCTCGTCCAGCTCTCGCAGGTAGCGCAGGCGCTCATCGAGGTGACGCATCTGCGTGTCGTCCAGTCCGCCGGTGACTTCCTTCCGGTAGCGAGAAATGAAGGGCACCGTGGCGCCTTCATCCAGTAGCCCGATGGCGGCACTGATCTGACTTTCGTTGACGGCGAGTTCGTCGGCGATGCGCTGGGAAATGCTCTTGCTCATGGTGTCCGTTGCGGTCCTGTAATGTCGCGGCGCGCCATTATGCGTGACCCGGGGAGTGAAAACGATCTGGTTTTTTCTGCCGAATTGTGCCTGACTTGGCCCCGGGCTAACGCGCGGAGGAGAGGTCTTTCGCTGAAGATGGGTTGAGGAGGAAGCCAGAATGAAAACCCTGCACTTGCTGCGCCACGCGAAGTCGGATTGGGCCGAGCCGGGGCTTGCCGACCACGACCGTCCACTCAATGCACGCGGCCTGCGGGATGCGCCCCGCATGGGCGCTGCCCTGCAGCATTGGCTGCAACCCCTGCCGATTCATGCCAGCAGTGCAAAGCGTGCGCAAATGACCCTGGCCGGACTGTGTTCCGGCTGGTCTGGCCTTGGTGGCTTGTCACATCGGACTGAAACAGCCCTGTATACCTTCAGCGCAGAGCAGCTGCGGGTCTGGCTGCGCGCGCGTCCTGAAACCGATGAGGCTGTGTTTCTTATTGCCCACAACCCCGGCCTGACGGATCTGGCCAATCACCTGGTGCCCGGCCTGCACCTGAACAACCTGCCCACGGCGGGCTACCTCCAGCTGCAGTTGCCGCTGCAGCACTGGGCGGCGTTGGGCGACGGCGGTGCGGGTCAGCTTGTGCATCAGTTGTTCCCGCGGGACCTGCCGTCGCCGGCTTAGGCGCGCCCGTGTGCGGCGCGGTAGTCGATCTCCGGCCCAGCCGGCACGATACCGGTCGGGTTGATGTTGCGGTGGGACGCGTAGTAATGCGTCTTGATATGGTCAAAGTCCACGGTCTCTGCCACGCCGGGTTGCTGGTAGATATCACGGATGTAGCCGGGTAGGTGGCGGTAGTCCTCCAGCCGCTGCCGGTTGCATTTGAAGTGGCCGTGGTAGACGGCATCAAAGCGGATGAGGGTTGTGAACAGGCGGATGTCCGCTTCGGTCAGGCGCTCTCCTGTCAGGAAGCGCTGGCCGGCAAGCTGCGCGTCGAGGTGATCGAGCTCGTTGAACAGCGCCCCGTAGGCTTCCTCGTAGGCCTCCTGTGTGGTCGCGAAGCCCGCGCGGTACACGCCGTTGTTCACCGCGGAATAAATGCGCGTGTTCCAGGCGTCGATGGCCCTGTGCAGCGCGGTCGGGTACAGGTCCAGGGTATTGCCCGTGAGAGCGTCGAAGGCGCTGTTCAACATGCGAATGATGTCGGCGGACTCGTTGCTGACGATGGTGTTCCGTTCCCGGTCCCAGAGCACCGGCACCGTGACGCGGCCGGTGTAGTTGGGTGCGGCACGGGTGTAGATCTGGTGGTGGAAATCGGCGTTACCGACGAGATCACCACTGCTGCCCTCGTCGCGGTTGAAGGTCCAGCCGTTCTCCAGCATCAGCGGGCTCACCACGGAGACATCAATCAGCGCTTCCAGGCCCTTGAGCGCACGCACGATCAGCGTGCGATGTGCCCAGGGGCAGGCGAGCGACACATACAGGTGGTAGCGCCCGGCCGCGGCTGCGAACCCGTCGTCACCCGTGGGTCCTGCCGCGCCATCGGCGGTCACCCAATGGCGGAAACCGGCGCTTTCGCGCACGAACCGCCCTTTATTGCTGGCGGTGTCGTACCACACATCCTGCCACTGACCGTCAACCAGCTTTCCCATGGTGCCACCTCTCTACTGTGAGTTCGAGCCCAGTGTGAATTCGATAAATGGTAATTAAAATCGCATATATTTGGCAAAATCTTTCTAAAAAATAGAACGGATTGCCGTTTGTCTTACAGCGCTTGGCTGCGGAACAACCCCGCAAGGTCACGTGTCGCGGGCCCCGCGCAGTCCGGGTCGGCGAGGGTCAGGTACAGGGTGGCGTAGCGCCGCGCCCCCCGTTCGAGTGGTAGTGCCTGTATATCCCCCGCGTCCAAAGCTGCCGAGACCCTGCTTACGGGTAGCCACGCGAAGCCGAGCCCGCGACCAACGAGTTCGATGGAGGTGGCCACGTGACTCACGGTCCAGCGCTGTTCCGCACCGAGCCACCCGGAGTCTGTGCGACGGTCCTGGGCGGAATCCCTGATCACGATCTGTCGCTCCCGCGCGAGGTCCTGCACCGTGAGGGGGCGCCCGTACTGATGCAGTGCATGATCGGCGGCTGCCACCGCAACAAACTCAGCTTGCCTGATGGGCTCACCCAGAAACCCTCCGGGTACCGCGCTGGCAATCAGCATCCCGACCTCCCCGCGCAGCAGCCGTTCTGCGCCGCCTGAGAGAATGGTCTCGTAGAGTTCAATACGGGTATTGGGGTAGCGCGTGGAAAACAGGTCCATCACACGGGCAAGGTGCTCCGTGGGGTAGAGTTCATCAACGGCCAGGTGAATCTCCGCCTCGGTGCCCTGTGCCAGGCTGGTAGCGATATCCTCCAGCTGCGAGGCTTGCGCCAGTAGCTGGCCGGCGCGCCGCAGCAACAGGGCGCCCGCCTCGGTGAGCTGCGCCTTGCGACCCACAACTTCCAGCACTGGCACGCCCAGCTGGTCCTGCAGCTTGTGTACGGCATGGTTGATGGTTGACTGGCTCTTGTGAATGGCCGCCGCGGCTTGGGCGAATCCGCCGTGTTCCACCACTGCCTGCAGCATGCGCCATTGTTCGAGTGTGGTTCGGTTCATGTCAGCACCTTTTTAAATAATCGAAAGCAAGTGGCGAAATAATGCGATTTTATTTCGCAAATAACGAGCTTAATGTGTGTCCGAATCTTGAGGAGATCACATCATGCAAGCGCGTTCAGTTCAGGAAATTCGTTCTGCCAGGCCCAGCCAGGATGGGGACGGGGTGGCGATTCAGCGCATCACGGGTATGCAGCACGCCGCGATGGACCCGGTACTCATGCTCGATGAGTTGCGTGCCGAGCGTCGCGAGGACCTCGGTGGGGGCTTCCCGCCACACCCGCACCGGGGTATGCAAACGCTCACCTACATGAAGCACGGGGGTATTATCCATGAGGACAGCCGCGGCAACCGCGGTGAAATCCGCAGTGGTGGTGTGCAATGGATGTCAGCCGGTCGCGGGATTATCCATTCCGAGATGCCCACGCCAGATACCCAGGGCTTGCATGGCTTTCAGCTGTGGATCAACCTGCCCGCGGCGGAAAAAATGGATGAACCGCGCTATCGGGACATTCCCGCCGAAGCGCTGACGGCGAGCGAGGGAGACGGCTTTACCGCGCTCACCATTGCCGGTGACTGGCAGTTGGGCGCCATCTCGTCTCGTGGACCCTTGCAAGAGCTGGCGCCGCGTGCGGGACTTGTCGATGTCACCTTGCAGCCCGGCGCGACGCTTGAGGTGCCTGTGCTGGCCGGTGAGGCGTTGCTGGCTTACGTGTATGCCGGCGCCCTTGAGCAGTCGGGACGGTCCGTGTCCGCCGGGCAGCTGGCCATTACCTCGCGCGGTGACCACTGGTCATTGCTCGCGGGTAGCGAGGGCGCCTCCGTATTGCTGCTGCGTGGGCAGCCCATCGGCGAGCCAGTGGCGCAGTATGGCCCGTTTGTCATGAACACCCCGGCGGAAATTGAACAGGCGATTCGCGACTACCAGGCGGGAGACTTCGGCTGAAGACGCTGTGGCGGCAAAGCTGCGTTTAGCGGGTGGCAGTGATACCCTAGCGCTTTTTCATGGCGAAGGAATTCACATGCTGCGAACCGGGGCGCTGTGCCTGATTGTGCTGCTTTCGGGCTGCGGTGCGAACCAGCCGCCTGCGCCTGTGCCACCGCAGGACGCGCCGCGCGAAGCACCGCTGCAGGTGGAAAACGCCAGTAGCGAAAGCGTCTGCAGCGAACCGCGGCCGCAGGTGTGCACCATGGAGTACAACCCCGTTTGTGCGCTGCGTGATGGGGGGCAACGCGAAACCCTGTCCTCGCCCTGCAACGCCTGTGCTGACGCCGACGTGGTCAGCCACCTGCCGGGAGCCTGCGATAGCGATGCGTAAAACCCTCTGCAGCGCGGCAACCCACTTGCAGGCTTGCCGATGAGCCTTACCAAGCGGATTCTCCTGGCGATGGTGGCCGGCATTGTGCTGGGCTCCCTGTGCAATTTGCTGCTGCAAAGCAGTGAGCTCGCCGATCCGTTGCGCCGGGTGGTCAATGACTGGCTGGTGCTTGGCGTGTTCGATGTGGTCGGGCGCATGTTTGTCGCCTCGCTGAAACTGCTGGTCGTGCCTCTGGTACTGGTGTCACTGATCTGCGGCTCCAGCTCCCTCGGTGACAGCGCGCGCATGGGGCCTATCGCCGTCAAGACCATTCTTTTTTATCTTGCTACTACCGCGATTGCCATCAGTATCGCCCTGCTCGCGGCCGTGGCCATCGGCCCCGGTGCCGGGGTGGAAATGGCGGGCGATGCACAGTTTGACGTGGCCAAGCCGCCGCCGCTCACCGATGTACTGGTGAATATTGTGCCCTCCAACCCGGTCGCCGCCATGGCGGAAGGCAATATGCTGCAGGTGATCGTGTTTGCGCTGCTTTTCGGCTACGCCATCTCCCACGCGGGGGAGCCGGGGCGACGGATCGCCAGCTTCTTTACCGACATGGAAGCCGTCATCATGAAGATGGTCGGCCTGCTTATGGAGCTGGCGCCCTGGGGCGTGTTTGCCCTGTTGGCGAAGCTGTTTGCCGAGATGGGCATCAGCGCCATCATGGATCTTGCGGCCTACTTCTTCACGGTGCTCGCGGTGCTCATTTTTCACGGCCTGGTTACCTACAACGCGCTGCTGGCGACCGTCGCCCGGGTTTCCCCGCGCATGATGATGCAGAAAATGCGCTCGGTGTGGGCCTTTGCCTTCAGCACGGCGTCTTCCGGCGCTACGCTGCCGATAACCCTGCGCACCGTTGAACGTCGTCTCGGTGTGCACAGTTCGGTGGCGGGTTTCACCGTGCCGCTGGGCGCCACCATCAACATGGATGGCACGGCGATCATGCAGGGCGTGGCGACGGTGTTCATCGCGCAGGTATACGGCGTTGAGTTGAGTATGGTGGCCTACCTCACGGTGATCCTCACCGCCACTCTCGCCTCCATCGGCACCGCGGCGGTGCCGGGCGTGGGCCTGGTAACCCTGGCGCTGGTGCTGGAGCAGGCCGGCCTGCCGGTGGAGGGCATCGCGCTCATTATCGGTGTGGACCGCCTGCTCGACATGGTGCGCACGGCGGTCAACGTCACCGGCGATGCCACGGTGGCAGTGATTGTGGGCAAAAGTGAAAACCAGCTCGACATGGCGGTCTTCAACGATCCCCGGGCTGATCTCGAAACGAACCGGAAGTAACGCATGTCTATCCAGGTCACCATCGTGCCGGTTACGGCCTACCAGCAGAACTGCTCCATCATCAAGTGTGTGGAAACCGGCAAGGGTGCGCTGGTGGATCCCGGCGGCGATGTTGAGCGGGTGCTGGAGGCGGCCGAAAAAATGGGCGCGGCGATAGAGAAGATCCTGCTCACCCACGGCCACATGGATCACTGCGCCGCCGCAGACGTGTTGCGCCAGCAGCTTGCCGTGCCGATTGAAGGCCCGGAGAAAGAGGATGCCTTCTGGATCGACCGCTTGCCGGAATGGTGCCAGATGTCGGGTTTCCCCCACGCCGACGCGTTTGCGCCCGACCGCTGGCTGGAGCAGGGCGACACCGTCACGGTGGGCGCACAGACGCTACAGGTCTTTCACTGCCCGGGGCATACACCGGGCCATGTCGTGTTTTTGCACTCGGGCGAGCGCGTGGCCTGGGTGGGAGACGTGCTGTTTCAGGGTTCCATCGGGCGCACCGACTTTCCGCGGGGCGACCACGACCAGTTGATCCACAGCATCCGCGATACCCTGTTTCCGCTGGGTGATGACATTACCTTTGTGCCCGGCCACGGGCCGACGTCCACCTTCGGCCAGGAGCGCCGTAGCAACCCGTTTGTCGCCGATACGCGCTACGGCTGAAGGCCGTTGCCGGCTCAGTGATGGCCTGCGTCGCTACTGGATGACCTTGATCCAGTCGCCGGTGCGCGGCTCGCCGCTGGGGTACAGGCCGTTCAGGAGTCGCAGTTGCGCCTCCGCGTCCGGCAGGCGAATGCTGGCTGCCAGGCTGCTCATGGTGGCTCCGCGCGGTACCTGAATATAGCGCACGTAGCGCTGCTCACCGGCGTTGCGCTCCTGTGGGTGCAGCGGGCGAAAGCTCTCGATAATGGCCAGCAGGTCGGCATCGGCGGCTTTGAAATTATCTGCCTTGCCCTCGAAAAGGTATTGCCAGTTGTGGTTGATGACGGCCAGACGCGCGGCGTTGCCACTGCCGCTGGCCACGGCGCTATAACCCTGCAGCCCCGCCTGCTCTAATGCCTGGCCCGCGCTGATGCTGCCTGTTGCGGCGGCTTCCAGCGCCTGCTGCGGGGTCTGGTTTGCGTCGGGCCGTTGCAGGGTGATGGTGAGGCTGGCGCTGCCGTCCGCGGCGCTGGCAATGATTGCCTGGCTGCCACTGCTCACCTGCCACCCCGGTGGGTGGGCAAAACTGAAAGCGAGTTTGTTGTGGTAATAGCGGTTGTCTTCGCGCTTGATCCGTGGCCCCCAGAGCAGGCCGTCCGTGCGTCGCTGAAACTCGCCGGGTACGCTGGGGTCCTCCAGCACCTGGCCGGTGTCCAGTTCATTGGCGGCGCGGATGACCGTTTGCAGGCGCTGGTCGTTGCGTGGGTGCGTGGCGTAGAGACCATGGTAGGTGCCTAGCGGTTTGCCGCCTGCTTTGGCGCGTACGCGCTGGTATTGCTCCTGATCCTTGAGTACGCCGATCACATTCAGCAAGGCGTCGGGCTCATAGCCACTCAGGTGCATGTACCGCGCGCCCAGGCCGTCTGCCTCCAATTCATGCTCGCGCCCGTAGCCACGCACCAGCTCGGTGCCGTACATGCCGGCGGAGTCCATGATGTCCCGGCTACCGGTGAGCACGCCGGCGGTCACGGCCAGTACCTGGGTGGTAATGGAACCCGCTCGCTGGCGTGCCGCATGCCGCGCTGTGACGTGGGCGATTTCATGCCCGAGCACGCCGGCCAGCTCCGCTTCGGAATCCAGGTAGGCGAGCAGCCCGCGGTGAATATAGACATAGCCTCCCGGGGTGGCGAAGGCATTGAGATCCGGGCTGTCGATGACGGTGAAAGTGAAGGGCAGGTCGGGTCGGTCACTGTTGGCGACCAGACGCTGGCCGATCCGGTTCACGTAGTCCTGCAACTCCCGGTCGTCGTAGATCGTGCCTTCCTTCTGGATTTCGGCATACATCTCCTCGCCAATCTGCGCTTCCTTGCCCTCACTCATCACCACCACGCTGGCGCCGCCGGTGGCGGGATTACCGGCACAGCCAGCGAGTGCGGCAAGCAGTGTGCAACCGAGTGCGGTGTTCCGAATGCGTGCGGTTATCATGGGCAGCTCCTAGTTCGCGGTGGAGAGGAAGTCCAGCAACTGGTCACCAACGCTGTCGCAGGCGGTGCCCTGCACGGGGGCGATAATCGGGATGGGCAGCACCACCGCAGGCATGTAGGACTGCCCGCTGGCGGTGGCACTGATACGCCCAACTTCGGCGCGCTGGGTGAAGTCCCAGATGGTAGCCTCATAGCTGGCATCATCCGACCAGGTGCCGAAGCCGAAGCAGCCGGCACCGCCGGGGCCGATACCGCAGGTCATGGAACCCGCTGAATCGCCGCGCACCGTGCTGCCGTCAATCCAGATCATGTAGCGCGTTTGCAGGGTGGCGAACTTCTCGACCACATCGCGGTGCGCAAACAGTTTTTCCAGGTCTGCCGGGCGCAGCGGCGCTGTGCGCGGTTCAAACCAGGGATAGAGGGCGTTGAGGAATTCGAGTTCATCAATCACGCGTATCGCGGGGTCGCGGGCGCCGATGTGCTTGCCGACACAACTGATGAAACCCGGTTCGGTTTCGTAGTCGCTGGCGTGTCGACGCCCGAGGATGACCACTGAGGCATCACCCATTCCTTCCGTGGGAGAATTGAAAACCATCTGGTCCACGGTGGCATTCACGCAGCCGGTGAGCCAGCTCACCAGCAGGGCGCCAAGCAGCAGGCGGCGCGGCGTCACGGTTGCACCGGCGTCGCGCCAGCGCGCGGCAGGCTGTTGAGCCAGGCTTCAACCTGTGGCACCCGGGTGAACGTGGTGGCGAAGTGTGCACCCGCATCGCGCAGGGCAACGATGGCGGCCAGGCGCACGGCACCCTCATCACTTTGCATGAAGGCGGTGGGCGTTTTGCCGTAGGCAGGCATGGTCCACTCCGCGATGGGCTCACCACCGGTGGTCACCAACTGGAAACGATAGCGCATCCAGATCTCGTAGACCTTGACGTTGGTGTGTGACGGGATGGCGTATTGCAGTTCATCCACGGCGGGCAGCAATACGGCGTCTACCACCGGGTTCATCTGGCCCGGCCCGGGTTTGCCGTTCATGAACACCACATCGCGAAACATGCCCTTGAGCAGTGTTTGCCACAACTCGACCTGCGCCTGCCCCGTGTTTACCAGCCAGCTGGACTCGGCGCGGCCACTGGCCTCATCGAAAAACTCATGATTGGCAAAGTCGTCGTCGTACCAGATGCCCAGTGTCAGGGGCAGGGGGTTCATTACCGGGTCGGGGAATTCGCTCTGCACAACAACCTGCTTGGTGCCACAGCCTGCAAGCAGGCAGGTAAGCAACAGAGCGGTGAGCCAGCGCTCAGGGGCGGTAGTCATTGAGCCCGACAAAGGTGCCTCCATTGCGATAGGTCATTTCTCTCATCAGTGCGGCAAAGCGGTGCGCGGTATTCTGTTGCGCTGGCGCCTGTGAGTAGAGTACGGGAAAACCGACGGCGTGGATGCGAATCAGGCGCTGGTCGCCGTTGTCACGGTTCAGCCGGTCGACGGTGTCGAGCACCTGGCTAATCGAATTGCCGGTGAAGTCGTCACCGAAAACGTAGATGCTAATGCGTTTCTTGCCGTCGTAAAAGCTGCGAATGGCCTGGGTGATACCCTCCACCGGGCTTGAGTTGCTGAACACGTTCCAGTTGCGCAGGTTCTGGATGATCGCCGTGCGCCGGGCTGCGGTATCCGGTATCCACTGGCCGCGGTAGCGGCTGAACATGTAGTCTCCCATGTCGTTCATGACCTGGATGCCCTTCACCTCGGGGTATATGCTCAGCACTGACTCGATTTCCCGCAACACCCGCTCCCAGGCGTAGTAGAACATCGACCCGGACGTGTCGATGACGAAAATGATGTACTCGCTGTCGACCGGTATACCCCCAATATAGTTGTTTTTGGCTTGCTGTTGCTGGCTCTGCAGGCGTTTCTGCTCCGCGGACAGTGACTGGCGGGCGATGGCAAGCTGTTCGGCAATGACATCACTCGTGCTGGCATTGACCTGCAGGCTGTCGTGGCGGGAGCGGGTGCTCGCCAATTGCCCCTGCAGAATCGCGATGCGCTCGCGCAGGGCGGAGAGCTGCTCCTGGCGGGCATTCAGGTCGCGGTTGAGAATACGGGTTTCTCCACGGATCTCGAAGACCTGCGTCTGCAACTCGGCCACCTTCCCCTGCAGGTTGAGGGTGGAAGCTTCCAGGATCTGCGGTTGCACGGTCTTGGTGATCATCAGCAGCAGAATGACGGCGCCAAAGCCGCAGCAGATCACGTCGAGAAACGAGAGTGAAAATTCTTCTGTTGGGCGTCGTTTGCGCATGCCGTGTCCTAGGGCCAGTCCCGCGAGGGGGTCATGAAGCTGCCCCGGGTGGCCTGAGCAAGCTGCCAGAAGGCCGAGGCCGCCATCGGGTCGCCTTCCATGGGCGCCAGAATCACATTCACCGGCACGTTGCGCGGCAGCCGCCGCAGCGCCTGCTGATACAGGTCCAGCCGCTGCTTGCCGCTGACCGTGCTGCCCCGTGGCGCTGCTGTGCCCTGCGTGGGCAGGCCGTCGGTGATGAGGAAAATATTATCCGCCGCCGGGCTCAGCCGTCCCAGGGCAAGAAACGCATTTTCCAGGCTGGTGCCGCCCTTGGGAAGTAGGTCGCGCAGCGCCCGCGTGACGGATTCCAGCTGCGGTTGGTTGGCGACCTCCAGCCACTTGCCGGCAGTATCCGGCAGCGCAAACGTGGCTTCGGTGTTGAAGGTGATGACCTGGTAGCGGCTGCCGACAGGCAGTTGTGCGGTCAGCCAGTCGACGGTGTTCAGCGCACGGCTCCACTTTTCTGCGCTGCGCTGCATGGCCGGTGCCATGTTACGCAGGCGGATAATGTTCACCAGGCGGTCAGCCAGCATGCTGGAAGAGACGTCGAGCAGGATGACAATGTGCCGCCCGCCCAGGTTGAGCCCGGTCAGGTACTGGCGGTTGCCATCGCCGGTGAAACTGCGGGCACTGCTGCCGCTGGTGTCTTCGGCGGACTCCCGCAAGCGTTTGACATCGGCTTCCAGGGCCTGGATCTCGGCCTTCAGCCGGTCGACGTCCGGGCTGCTGCTCACCGACTCCCGCAGCGTGGCGATCAGGGCCTCGTACTCATCGAGGTCTTCCGTGACCCGGGTGGCCCTGCCCTGGGCCTCGACCATCTCCTGGTCGACCTCGCTGAGGGCATTGCGCAGTTTCACCAGCCCCGCTTCGCCGGTGGCGATGTCTTCCTCCAGCAGGTTGACCTCCGACAGCAGGTCGCGGTTGAGGTCGCGCGATTGCACCTCGATAGAATGGTCGATAATCAGGAACACAAGCACAACGGCGCCGAAGCCGCAGGACATGATATCCAGAAAGCTCAGGTTGAAGGTGGTGAAGCCGCGCTTGCGTTTGGCCATGTCGCGCCTCGCCTAGTCGCTGACCCGGATGAGCTGGGCCTCGCTGCCGTCCGCCAGCTGCAGGCGATCGCCGTTGGCGACCGGCTCGCCGTCGCGGCAGGGTGCTGTGTTGCGCGCCAGGGCTCCAGCACCCGCCCCGGCCCGCAGCCGCCAGCCGCCGTCCGCCCCGGCGACCAGTGACCAGCCCGCCCCGAGAGACGTGCCGTCTGGCGTCAGCGCGCGCGCTTCTGCGTTGCACAGCAGGTGTGTCGCAACCATCGGCAGTTCCTCGGCCACATCCCGGGGCGGACTGTGATCTGCGTTTTGCGCCACTGCGGGCAGGCGCTCCACAAACACCAGTGCCTCGGCGCGTTGCAGCAACTGCGGCTCGTGCAGTGCCAGCGCGCGCTGCATGTCACCCGGTTGTAGCACGCGGGCGCGCAGGCGCGTCGCAACACTTGGCAGCAGCGCAGCGACAGGGTCCAGGAGTACGCCGTGTGTGGATGCTTCGGGCAGGTTGCCGACAATTGCGTCGAGCAACATGCCGCCCGCGGCCTGCAGGTCACCGCGGGTCAGGCGCGCGTGATAACCGTTCACGCTGAGGCTGGTCTCACTGGCTTCATGCAGGGCGCGCAGAGTGCCGGGCAGAGCGTCATACAGCTGCTGCTCGGTTTCCGCGCGGCGGCGCGGGTCAAAGCGGGTCTGGCGAATGAATGCACCGGCGGCAGCCTCAACCACGCGCTCCTGCAGCGCCAGCAACCCGCTGCCCGGCAGTGCGGTGACCTTCTGCAGCGTTACCTCGGTGCCCTCGCGATGCACCTCGCTGAGTAGCGCCTGGTGCAATTGCACTTCCAGGTGAAACAGGCGCTCCTGATCAGCATAGAGGCTGGCAAGCGCCACGCTGCGGTTTACCAGGCCGACCGCCGCAAACGGGCACTGCTGGATGATGCCCAGCAGCAGCGCCACCTGTTCCTTGCGCATGCTGCCCGGCGCTGCCAGCAGCAGTTCGTCGGGTGCACCAGCGTCACGATGCAGAGCCTGCAGGTGAGCGTGCACGAGGTCGGCGGTGTGGCGGGCAGGGCCCAGCGCCGGCTGCAGCGCATCGGTATTCAGCTGCCACCAGTAGCGGGTGGAGATGTCCCTCGGGCGCAAGCGCGCGGCGGCCCGCGCATCCTGGCCAAAACAGTATTGCCCCGCCTCCAGCAGGGCGTACCCCGGACTGCTCAGGTGCAGGTCACCGTGCCAGAGCTGCAGGTTACTGTCGTGCAGGTCGAGCCACGCGACGGCCATATCAGTGTGCCACCAGATGGCGCAGCAGCCGCTTGTCGGCATACCGCTGACAGTCCAGTACCAGCTTTTCCTGCGATTGTTGCAGCTGGTGCAGACAGAACATGATGATGATACTCAGCACCAGCGCGACAAAGGTGCTGTTGAAGGCGACCCCGAGGCTGACGGTGACGCCGGAAATGTCGCCCTCAACGGCCTTGTAGGCCTGCCCCAGGGCATCACCGATGCCGCGCACAGTACCAATAAAACCGATGGAGGGGATGGCCCAGGCGATATAGCGCACCATCGACAACTCCGAATCCAGTCGATCGGATTCCACTTCACACTCTTCCTTGATGGTGTTGGACACCGCAGGAATGCTGCCCGTGGTGGCAAAGCGCTGCAGTGCGCTCAGCAGGGTGCGCGGCAGCAAGTAGTCCTGCTCGGCGGCGGGCAGGGCCTCCAGCGAGCGGCTGTATTCGCGCGCATCCTCCGGCAGCAACGTGGTGCCGTCGGGAATATCCAGCAGGGCGCGCTCCAGCAGTGCTTGCTCGCGCAATGTGCTGCGCCCCTTGTAGGCCATGATGGCAAGGGCCCAGAGCAGCAGGATAAAGCAGGCTTCCTGCTCGAAATCGCGTATCACCACAGCCAGGCTGCGCTCGGGTACGAAGTCTTCACCGGCAGCCTGTAGTGCCATTTGCTGCTGCAGCTGCGTATCCGCGCTGGGCCGGATCACCCCCACGTACAGCGCGTGTACAACGATGATGGCTATCAGCAGTGCGAACAGCTGAAAGGTGAATTCCGGGGATAGCTTGATTTTCATTGTGGTGTCCTAGATATCCACGGGGAAAGAAACAGAGAGATCTTCGGAGATCTGCTCCGAGGCTTCGTAATCGAGTGGCGAACCGGGCCCTGACGCTGGACGTGTGGCAGGGGATTCTGCAGGCTCGGGTGCAGCGGTGATACGCGCCGCGGGCTCTTCGGTGGCGGTTGCTTCCGGGGTTTCCTGTGCCGCTGCCGGGCAGACAATGGCACTGGCTGCCAGCAGCAGGCAGGGCAGCAGGAAGGCAGGTGCTCTGCTTGGCATGGTGGGGTTACTCCGCATAGCGTGCGACCCGGAATCCTACGTCATCGCGCCCGGCTTGCCCATAATCGCGAAATGGCAGGCGCAGTTCGGACATGCGGCTCATGGCCCAACTGGCGCCGCGAATCACGTAGTTGTCTCCCGATTGCGGGCCCAGGGGATCCGTCTCTGCCGGGGTGTTGGCGGCCGGGATCTGGTAGACGTCGTGCACCCACTCCGCCACGTTGCCGCCGAGGTCGTGCAGGCCGTTATGGTTGGCGGCAAAGCTGGCGACGGTGGCGCTCACCACCTGGCCGTCGTTGTAGCCATTGATGGTGCGGCCGGTGACGTAGGCCGAGCTGCTGTCTGCATAGTTCTCGACAACGGCAGTGGGGGGAAAGCTCTCGCCCCAGGGGAAGGTGAGACGCGTTTCACCCTTGACCCGAGCGGCCCAGGCCCATTCCGCTTCTGTCGGCAAGCGGTAGCCGGTGGCTGCGGGGTTGAAACCGGTCACGATGCCCTGGTTCTGGGTGTAGAAGGCGGGCAGACCCTCGCGCTGGCTGAGCCAGTTGCAGAACTGGGCGGCCTGCTGCCAGCTTACCTGTGCGACGGGCTGGTGCTCACGGTTGAGGCTGTTGCCCTCAATCTGCCCGGAATTGTGGCTGGCCAGAAACTGGCGGAACTGGGCGTTGGTCACTTCTGTTGTCTGCAGGTAAAACATGCGTCGCAGGGTAACGGGGCGCAGCACTTCATTGGCGCGGCGGCCGGGCTCGCGCCGCGAGGCACCCAGGGTGAAGCTGTCGGGCCCGTGTTCGCCGGGGATGAACAGGCGCAGTGTCTGCCCCAAAGCCGAGGTCACCTCAGGCTGCACCTGTGCCACCCTGGCTTCCTGTTCGGTTTGCAGGGCCACCTCGAAGCGCTGCTCCAACCCTTGCCGCGGCGTGATGCGCTGCGACTCACTGCGGTGACCGGCCAGGCTGACCTCTACCCGGTGCTCGACGGTGGGCAGTGACAGCGACTGGTTGCCGCGCCCGATCAGGCGCCCATTCACACGCACCTCCGCCTCGGGTGGACTTACCCGCAAATCGATGGCGCCCAACTGGGCCTGCAGGGTGATGGCCTTGCGCCCGCTGGCGCCAGCCGCCAGCTGCACTGTCTCGCTGTGGCGCCGGTAGCCCGGGCGCGTCAACATGAGCCGCTGCGCTGTGTCGGGTAGCAGGTTGAGAGTCACCGGTGTCTGGCCCTGAAAGTCGCCATCCAGCGTGACGTTGGCACCGCTGGGTGTACTGGTGACCTCAAGCACCCCGGCAGCTGGCTGCAGTTGCACGGTGTCCAGGGCGATATCGTTACCGGCTTCCGCCATCAACGTTTGCTGCCAGGGCGCATAACCGGGCAGGCGCAACTGCAGCTGGCGCTCGCCCTGCAGCAACTCCACCGCGGCCGGCGTCGTGGCGACTGGCTCGCCATCGACAAGAATATCTGCCCCTGCGGGCTCGCTGCTGACGGTGGCGACGCCCCAGGCGGGGGACAGGCTGAATGTGAACGTCTCTTCCTGTGCGCGGCCGGCGACCTCCAGAGTGACATCCAGCGGCAGATAGCGCGGGTGGCGCAGTGCCAGCGCGTGCACGCCCGCGGCAAGTTCCAGCGCGCTCATTGGGGCCTCGCCAGCATAGGCGTTATCAAGGGTGACCGCTACGCCAGCAGGCTGTGTGAGGAGGGTCACGATGCCGGGTTCAGGCTGCAGCTCGTAGCGGAAACGCTGGCTGGCCTCGTCACTCACGGCCACCTCGGTTTCCAGAGTGACATAGCCCGGCGCGGCGATCTGCAGGGAGTAAATCCCGGGCAGCAGCAGGAGGCGACCGCCCAGCGGCAGGTGGAAGCCGCTCAGGTCGATGTCTGCGGGTGTTGTGGTGTCTGTGCTGATCTCCACCGAGCGCGCCAGGAACAGGAATGCCATCACCAGTGCGAACAGCAGGATGGCGAGTGGTAGAAGCCAGCGCCGCCAACCGCGTCCATGGCGCGCCGCGGGCGGTTGCGCTTGATCGAGTGGCTCGAAGCTGCTCGGGGCAATTGCTTGTGTGGGCTTGCGCTCAGTGCTCATTCAGACCGGGTCCGTGCAGGCGATGAAAATGGGAGCTGGTGCCTGGTCGGCGGAAACGGTGAAGGTTTCCCTGACATCGCGGTAGCCCTCCCGCGTGCCCACCGCGGTGTACTCGCCCGGGCGCAACGTCAGGCGCTGTTCAGAAAACTGGCCCAGTCTGGCGACCCGTTGTACCAGCACGGCGGTAAGCTGGTCCGAGCGCAGCGTGACCGTGACCGGTGTGTTGGCCCGCTCCAGAAGCTGCGTCAGTTGCCCGATCTGCTGCGCGAGTGTGTCCCCTGTCGGGGTCACCCCGCGCGCTGCGCTCAGTAACTGCTCCAGGCTTCTGGCAACGGCAGGGTCTGCCAGCCGTTCCGGTGCGGCCAGCGCCTCGCGCAGTTGACTGTCCAGGCGTGCCCGCGGTTGCGCGCGCGCCAGACCCTCCTGCGCAAACACCAGGGTTGCGTCCACCGCAAGCGCCTCTTCATAGCTGGCCACAGCATCGCCCCAGGCCTCCTTTGCCTCGAGGTCACGCGCGGTGCGTTGCAGGGCGCTCAAGCGGGCCGCGCTTTGTGTGCTGCGCAATTCGGTCACCGCAGCATCAATTTCCGGGTTGTCGGGCTGCAGTTTGCGTGCGCTGGCAAAGGCACTGGCGGCGGCGTCAAAGCGACCCTCGTCGAGGGCGCTATAGCCTTCGCTCATGGCGCGTTGGTAGCGTTGGGCGGCGTGGGCTGCCTGCACCCGCGTGAGGGCGCGCGCGGCTCGCTGGCTGGCGGGGTCGAGCTGCGTTGCCGCCTGCAGGGCCGCCTCGGCGCCGGCGAGGTCACCTGCGCTCTCCAGGGCCTCTGCCTGGTCCAGCGCGGCCTGCAGCGGGGCCATGGCCGCGGCGCGGTCGCGCAGTTGCGCCAGGGTGGAGTCGTCGGGTGCGAGCAGCGTCGCCGTGGCCAGCGCCGGCTCCAGCCCCTGTGCGTCCCCTTTCTCCAGCGCCGCGGTTGCAGAGTCCAGGGCGTTTTGCAGCACTGCGGGGATATCCGCCTCGATTGCCTGCAGCTGTGTGAGGCTGTCGCGGTAGGCCTCGGTGGCGGCAACAAACTCGCGCGTCTGATAGAGCGCATCGCCGCGGCCGGCTGCCGCTTTTGCGCTCTCCAGTTCAGCACCGGCCCAGACGTCGGCACCACGCTCCTCCAGCGCAAATTGCAGCTCCACCAGCTGCGCCAACACATCCTGCGCCGCCGTGCGCAGGCGCGCCTGTTGCGCGTCTGACCAGGGGCTGGCGGCAGGCTCTGTGGAATCTGCTGCGGGCATAGCAGGCACCTGGTCGACCGTGTCGGACGAACTCTGGACAGGCGCAGCTGGAGCTCCCGGCTCGCGGCCAAGCTGGGAGGGCAGCCAAAACACCACGGCCAGCGCACAGGCCACCAGAAACAGCAGGGCCGGAATCAGCCAGCGCGACTGGCTGCTGGTCTGCCCACTGTTTTTCACCTCACTGGCGACCGGTTGGGCAACACTGAAGGGTGTGGGTTGAACGGGCTCGTTGGGGCTGGTCATGCGGCTATGGGCCTTGTGGCGGCTGGTCCCTGGATCAGGGGTTGTCGACGGTTGGAAGGGGTTCCAGCAGACCGACTTCGGCCTGGTAGATGTCCGCCAGCAGTTCGCGCCACTGGGCGTATTGTTCTTCAACGTTGCCACTGAGCATGACAGTGCGGTCTTCCAGTTCAATCACTTGCGGCGTAATTTCCGCTTCCAGCGACATGCCCAGCTCTTCCAGGGCAGCGACGTGAATCTGTGCCTCGGCGCGTTTTTCCAGGCCGCTCTTGAGCAGGTAACCCCCGCCGATGATGGCGACGTTGCCGGCGGCCCTGCTGGAACGTTCACTGCTGCCTGCGGCATAAATGCCGGCAAGGATCGCCGCGCCGCCGGCGATCAGGTTGCGCCGGCTCTCAGCCTGCAATTCCTGCAGCGCGATGGCCTCTTCGTAGCTCATCTTGCGCCACTCCTGATAGGGCACCTGCATTTCGCCGCTGAAGTAGCCGTAGTGCTCCTGTAGTGTGTCGACGAACAGCTGGTCGCGCTCGCGGATGCTGCGAATACGCTCCAGCATGGGGTCGCCTTCTGCGGGCAGGCGGCGTACCTCCATGACACCCTTGCGGTTCTCCGTGAGGTAGCCGTCGAATGCCTCGGGAGAGAAGCTGCGGGCGAACTGCAGCTCGGTAATCAGGCGAATATCCTCCCGTTGAGTGAGGGTGAGGGTTTCCTGCCGGCGCACAAGGTCATTGGCGATCATGTGGTAAATCGCCTGGAACGGGTCGTAGCTGTTGCGCGTTGACGGCGTGTAGGCGTATTTGCTGGCGTTGGCCTCGTAGGTCTTGTCCAGCCATTCGGCACCACGCGCATCGCGTGCGACGATGTGCAGCTCGAGGGTTTCACCGTCCGAGTGCACAATGCGCCCCCGGACCAGCAGGTCAACGGTCTGACGGTCGGAGGGAATGACGCGCACTGCACCCCAGGCACCGCTGTTTTGCATGGCCTCGGCGAGCAGTCGGGGCATAAAGCGCGCTTCCGCCTTGCGCACCTCGGGGTAGATTTGCTGATCCTCGTCATATTCGTCAAGGCCGGGATCAAACTCC
>Ga0181372_1000088_pt1 | contig 23368 bp, 39 predicted proteins | sample LowvirmetaG_5_FD_130161 | JGI IMG/M metagenome (GOLD analysis project Ga0181372, IMG submission 130161) | Marine viral communities from the Subarctic Pacific Ocean - Lowphox_08 viral metaG | ecosystem: Environmental > Aquatic > Marine > Oceanic | place: Subarctic Pacific Ocean | collected...
AAAGCCACAGAGCCGTATGTACCAATGCGGGAGTCTTTCATGATGTTCAGCTTTTGCTCAACCGTCCAGCCGCCTCCCATACCATCATGAACACCACTGAGATATTCCACCACGGAACGACGAGATAATTCCGGGGGATAACGGGATCACGTGGTAGATAGTGGGAACGATTCTGTAATTCTATTGCAATCTATGAAAATGCGAAACGGTCGCGGACGATGTCCAGTATCGACTCTCGATCGTCTTCAGACAACCCCAAGAATTCACGCGATGGAATATCGCCCCACGGGGTTCGCTTTCCGTACTGTCCCTTTTTAGCACCAAAATGGAATGTGCCCGCGTAGATCAGCGGTGAGCCTATTTCGAGTTCACCGTTTGAGACGTTCTTGAAAATCTGAGAGCGCAACTGTTTTGACTCGCCGGTACCGGCTTTCTTATTTTTGATGCGTGCAACTCGTTTCGTCTTAAATGGCCTAGCGTAGTTGAGCAGCGTCACTATTGAATTTTCTTCCCACTTCGTACCGTCCGGTGCGGTCTCAGTATTGAATCGCTGTTTCGTGCTGTCGATAAGAACGTCGCCGATTTCTTTCAGCGCCGGGTCTATGTTGCCGACTGCATCGAGCAGCGCCTGTAACGCAGAGCTGACTTCTTTATCGTCAAGCGTTACAGATACGCTCATAAAAACCGCTCCCCAAGTTCACGAATTAGCGCGGCTTTAAACGCGGCTGCGAGCACGTCATTTAATGCGATCGCTTTTTTAGAAGCGATGTCGCGGATCTCAGCGTCGACGCTTGCACCTGGTGCGTAATCCCAACCGTCATCTATATCGCCCGGTTCATCAGCCGCGGGGTCTTCAAAACTTCCGCCCATGCGTTTTGCTGTCGCTTCAGATACCGCGATCACGTAACACGAACAGCCCCAGCCGTTCGGGGTGTAGTGTGTGTCCCACCACGGGTCGTCGGCGCGACGAACGATTTTGTCCCACTTTAGATGCTCGGGTCGTGGCTCCGCGCTGCCGCCGTGGCGATACATACGAAACGGTGCAACGCTTAGCAACTCAGGATCGTTGAGCTGTGCCAGCCTTCCGGCGTGGTACGTCGATTTCATATTGGTCGTGTAGATCGTACGCGTGCGCCAATTCTTTTCGCCTTTATATGCCCAGCCGGTGCGCTCGATGATGTCGTCGAAGTCGCGTCGGAAATCTTCGATCGTGCCGCCGTTTTCGATCACGCGTGTTACTGCGCCAGCGAGGTCATTTAATAGATCGGCTTTCATCGCGCCCGCGACCATGAAACCACGGTCATGCGCTGCGCCTTTGAAATCGTCCCAACGTTCCGTCGGTACCAGATTGCGCAAACGAATTTGAAGCGCTGCGAGCTGCTCGTTAAATTGATCGGCCGGTTCCGCGAACGCCAGCATTTTCATGCCAACTTCATTCGCTACGTCTTCCGCACCGCGTGCCTGAGCCACCGCGAATGCGGTTTCTAAAACGACGGTCATATCAAACTCGTCGAGCGCGTTGTAACCGCCCAGCAGTGTTTCGTGCAGTGAGTCTAAGCTATCGGCGTCGTCGACGATCGCGCGCAGCTTTGTAAACCACACGTCCAGCGGTTCGGTTGTTGCGGTTTGCAGCTGCTCGGTTAATGTTTGCAAACGTTGATCAATCGCAGCCGGTTCACCCTCGGCAAACTCCACGGCGTCCGATTGTGCGGGATCCACTTTCGCTGTCGGTTCAACTTTCGCCGGTACCGGATCAGGCTCCGGCGTGTCGTCAAAATCGTCGTCTTTTAAATCGTACGAGCGCTTGAAGTAATCCTTCGAAAATTTAACGCCAGTGCGGCTTAGAATCTCGTCGCGCTTGGCTTGCTTGTCGTCGACGTCTTCCTGCTGCCACATGTTGAATTTTGGCGCTGCGCCGGTCATACCGTTTGCGTACATGATCCACTCGATGAGCGTATCTATGGTCTCGCAAATGAGCGCCGCGTCGTCATCGCGCAAATCGTCCGCGACTTCTAGCCCGGCGGTTGCGGATGCGTTGGTGCTGTTGGATTCGGTGGTTTGGTTTTGGCCCAGCAGCGCGATGTTAATTTCGCTGCGGCAATACATGAGCAATTTTTCAAACGCGTCGGTGCTGCCGCCTTTGCCTGCGGCTTCGATGATGTCGACGCTCGAATCGTCAGGAATTACAGCGATCGCATCTTGAATCATACCCTCAAGGTCATCGGCCAAATCGGCTTTTACTTTCGATTGAGTATTGCGCGGAACTTTACCCACTAGCCACGGCGTACCGTATTTTTCGACAAACTGAACCCAAAAGCGCAGCCCGCCTTTCATAAATGTCGCGGGCCAAAAGACCATGCTCATTTCAGCGATGCCCCACGGGTTTTGATATGTTGGTTCATTGCGTGGTAATAGAATTTTACGCGGTGGCAACTCGATGCCTGTCATCATCGAGTCGCGGGTACGGAAACGCAGCTCGTTATCCGTATTAAACAAAAACCACTCAGGCGGCTTAGCAACTAACTCGCTCGGCGCAGAAAAACGCTGACCTTTCGCCCACATAACTTCAATAGGCTGATAGCCATACGCTTTCGCTTCGAGAATGTCTTTAAACGCGCGCTTTATGTCGAGACCGTCGAGAATTGCTTGAATATTGGCCTCAACCCGTGCCGATGCATTGCCGCGCTCTAAACCCCACTCCAACGACGTTACCGCCGCTTTACGTCGACGAATGGCACCGCCCACGGCAGCGTGGCCACGCAAGTCACGATAAATAGAAACGTCTTTACCCTTGGCTTTTAAAATTGCGTCAGGGTTCGGTAGGTAATTACCCAACGCGTTAAAATCGGGCGAGCGATCGCGCGTGACGATGTGATCAGTGATGGTTTTCTTGCTCATTAGTAGCCCTCTAGGATTCCGGCTGATTTGCGGCGGTGGCTACTCACCACTTCGACCGGCCCTTGTCTCATTTCAATACTGGCGAAAATCGCCAGCGCCAACGACGGCGCAAAGTCGCCGTGACGATAGGTGTCTGGGTCTTTTAAATCTTTCCGACGTTGTTTGCTGACCATCGGGATACCGTCGACTTCTTCAACCGCGCGCAAGTCGTTTGCAAGGTCTTGATCGTTCGATACGATGATCGTGCCGTCCTCAAATCGCTGGATCATTTTCGGCATCCATGTGCCGTACCAAGCGCGGGTTAACTTGACCTGCGCAATGCGGCCGCTGCCGTATTTATCCGCGGTGTATTCGGCCAGCGTTTCACCGCTGCCGGTTGCATCAAATGCACCACCACAGAATCGCGGTAAATTGTCGATGATGTACCAAATAATCTGCTCTTGCTGGCGCGTCGGTACTTTGTGCATCTCCAATACAAACGGGGTGTAACAGCGGCGGCTTGGCTCGATCGCCAGCGGTGAAAAAATAGAATAATCGCGGTGGCGTGCGAAATCGTGACCAAATACATGCAGGTGTTCGAGGGTACATAATTTTAAAACTGGATCGATATTGCGTTTAATCCAATCGTCGCACCATGCTTCGCGTTCAGCCGGAGCTTTCTCGGTAAAGTCATCAGCTAGCGACAATCGCACCACGGGACGCTTAGGCTCGTTTTGCATCGCGTTATCAATCCAAATGCCCGGCATACTTGTGCCGGTACCGTCGCGAGGGATTGCGTCCAGCTCTTCGCGCATTTGCGCTTTACGAGGGCCGTAAGCATTGCGGATTGTTGCGTACCATTTTTTCTTACCTTCGATGGTCGCGGCTTCGCCTTTCATCATGCACACGCGCTCATAAAGACCGTTTGCCACCGCGTCATCGAACGTACACGTATAAACAGTGGCGCTGTCGCCATAGCGCTCGTCTTGAATATCTTTTATTAGCGCATTAAAAGCATTCGCACGGCCGTTGTGCGTACTGATGATTGATACACGACCACCCCAGATCAATAACGCAGTCGCGGCATCGATCACCGCGGCAACGTTACGGTGGAACGCGGCTTCGTCGATAATTACCTTGCCCTGCAGACCGCGAATGTTCGCCGGGTTACTTGATAGCGCAACGATTTTAAAACCGGAGGCGTAACGAATACGGTAACTTGTGATATTTTTTGTCGAGCCGTCGTCTTGTTGATCTTCAAATAAAAATTCTTCGATCTCAGAAATACCGCCCGCCTGAGCCATTGCGATCGTCTTTGAAAACTTCGCGCAATAACCAATAAACTCAAGGCCTTTTTCTTTCGTGTCGCCGATGTAATAAACGTCCATACCTCCGGCGTCTTTTGTAGCGCCAGCGGTGAGCGGAGCATCGAAGCCTTCAGCGAAGGTAATGCCCGTACGACGGCCCTTGCTACACACCTTGATCGGCGTCGTGATGCGCAGCCAATCAATTTGATGCTGCATTAAAACGCCAGCATCCATCGGATTAAAACCGTCGGGAATATTACGCGCGCGTGACGGTAATTCCTCCCACTCGACGCAGCGGATCGTATCGCCTAACGGTTTCATCGCCACGATTAAATCCCCAGCACTTTGTTACGCCAGAACGCGACTTGATCTTCGTCCATGCCCTGAGCACGTGCCGCCGTTTCAGCATTGCTTGCCGCTTCGGCCAGCGCTTCTTTGCGCGCGATCTCTTTAATCTTCACTTCGCGATCGGTGGTTTCAGACACGGCTTTTTCTAACTTCTCGTGCGCGAATGCTAAATCTTTTGCCATTTTAATCGCACCGAATACGACATCAGGATCGGTCTCACCGAGTGTCATTTTTTTCAGTGCCAGGGAGAGATCAATCAGCGCGGTGCGGATGAGTTCGCTCGTCATGTTCGCCACTTGGCTTTGCGGTGCCGAGCCGAGTTTACCAATCCAGATTTCAGCCATTTCTCGTGCTTCACGCATCGAGGCCCCAACTTCGTCGATATTGAGTTTGTAGCGGTTAACCGCGGATTTAGTCACGGGGTCGCCGCCACGGTCTTCTATCAGCTCGTTGATTTTTTCGGTAGTTTCTAGCTGTGTGAGTTTGGGATCGTTCAGCCACGCGTGAAGCTGCTCTAACTCGTCCGATGTTAATCGCTTTTTAATGCTGCTTTTACGCGCCATGATTATGCCCCCGGTAAAGGACGGGATACGCCGGTCACTACGGCTCGGCCTTTGGCTACATCAAGACCACGTGCGGTAATTTTTGCGACTTTACCAATCGACGACTCAGACACAGTGACTAACGACACATCGGCTAGCCAGTCCATGTTCGCACGTACTTTATCCAAGCTTACGCTGTGTCCCATCGATTCGAGACCACTTTGCAGTACCATTTCATTGTGAGAATAGCCCGCGTCTTGCTCCAGCATTTGCAAAATCAATAGGCGCTGATTTTCTGCGACTCGTTCAGTAAAGTTCATCACTTGCCACCTTTGTTTTGATCTAATAAATGTTGATAGATAAGCGCAGACTGATTCGCCATCGCGTTTGTCGCGCCTTCGACTTTTGACGTCGAGCGAGAAATACCGCTAAGCCGCACGTGTATTTTTTCGATATCTTCGTGCGTAGGGCTGTGCTTTAAATTTGCTTCAACCGTGGTGATACGTTTTTCGTGGTCGCTGAGATTATTTCTAACGTCGAGACCTAGCTTTTCAATCGCGCTGTCTACAGACGCGGTAAACTCGCCAAACGCTTCCGGGCTAACCGTTGTTTTACGATACGTCCACGCGATCCAGAACGCGAAAACGTTAATAATCAACACGATTATCGGCCAGTAGCCGCTAAGTTTATCTATAAATTCCATTTGTGCGATCTCTTGAAAAAACGTAGTCTCAGTGTACTGATCAACCCCTCCGCAATATCTTAAAGCCCTTTAAAAGATCACCTCCCGCGCATCGTGCAAACTGACCTCACTAGCAAAAAAACTAGCAATATTTAATCGACTACTTAGGGCAGGATCATGTAATGGATAACCAACACAAAAAAATCTCAGGCTATCGTGAGCTGAATCAGCAAGAAATTGACTTGATGAACGAAGTCAAAGAAAAAGCGGAAGAGCTGCGCGAGCTAGTCGAAAAACTCGAAAATCCTATTGCCGATATCAGTCCAGACCAGCGCTGGGTAGCGATTGGTAAAACTGATTTACAAACGGGTTGCATGGCACTTGTGCGATCAATCGCTAAACCCACCACGTTTTAATTAGCGTATCCAGCGGGGCCATGTAATGCAGCGACATCAAATCACGAACGATTTTTATCTCGACGAATTCGAGCGCAGCCAAACCGCCACGCGTCACAGCATCAATAACAGCGTAAAAATTGCCGGGCATGTGTACGGAAATATATGCCGACTGTGTAGCGACGTATTGCAGCCAGTGCGGGATCATATTGGCGCTGTTATTAATGTGAGCAGCGGCTACCGAAGTTTAAAGCTGAATAGACGCGTTGGTGGCGTTGACACGTCGCAGCACGTATCCGGTTTGGCCGCAGACATTAACGCTGTGGGTAAAACGCCGATGGAGTTAGCGCGGGAGATTGTTCACCTGCAAGCCGCTGGGAAAGTTCAATTCGATCAACTCATTTTAGAATTTGGCCAGTGGGTGCATATCTCTACACCCGGCCGCTGGATCGATCCGCGCGGCGAAATACTGACAGCGGTAAAAGTGCCGCGCAAATTCCGCAAACCCAAAACCGTGTATGTACGTGGGCTATACACGCAGGAAGATGCGTTACGTATCGCGCGGGCTAAACAATTATGAGAGCGGTACCGACGCTGTGCGACAGCCGAGGCAAGCAAAGCGTCACGCTGTTTTTTGTGAGCGTGTCGTGGCTTGTGCTCATTATTAAATTTGTCGCCTCGGGCATGGAAACCCCGTTCGGAACAATCCCAGAAATGAACGCCGCTGATTTTGGCCTTGCTGCCGTGGGTATTTTGGGCGCATGGGTTGGCCGTGAATACACCGAAAAACAAACCCAAAAACGGCGCTCAAATAATGAGCGCAGCGAGCCGGAGTTTTATGAATAACTGGGCGTCACGATTAATCGGCTGGCTGGCCGGATTAGGAGCCATCGCTGCGATGTTTTACAAAAGCAAAGCCGCGACGGAAAAAGCCAAACGCAAAGCGGAAAAAGCTGAGTACGCAGACGAACGCGCGGATCGTGCAGAGCAATCTGCCGACACGTATCAAAAAATAAATACCGAGCGCGCTAAATTACACAAAAAACAACAAGAGGAGATCATCGCGAATGAACAAAAAAACGCTGCTGGCGACCGCGATCATTTTGATAACTCTTGGCATTAACACCGGCTGCGCGTCACGTATCGAATACGTGAGCCAACCGCTACCGTTGCCCGTGCGCCCGATTTTACCGCCGGTCACTGCTAACGATTTAGCGTGCGTTAGCGACACCGCTTACGACGCACTTGTTAACCGTGAGACGTTATTGCGTCACTACGCCGAAGACCTAGAAACCATTATAAGCAGTACGCACGTGGAGTTTAGCAATGATTAAATCACCGCTGACGTCACCGCTACGACCCGCACTGACGTCGCCGTATGAATTGATTACGCGCAGCGTATTTGAATTCAACGGCACTCAATGGGGTGAGTTGAGTGAGTCGGTTGTATTGGATGGTGATTTTGAGATTGAAGTCACTGCTTTGATTAATACTACAAGCGCGCCGGTAAAGTTAATGGACGGTGATATAGAAGCTAATAGGTTAGATTGGCACTATAACCCAAGTCTTGAATCCTTTGACGACAGGCCGTACTTCACTGACCACATGATAGATGGTGAAAGTGGTTACGCCTTCATACCAGATAATAAGGTTCATACATTTGCAGTTAAGAGAGATAACACTGCCGCCAATCAAGATCAAGTTAGGATTGGCGTTATTGCTAGTCGAGTTACCTTGAACCAAGCATTTTTACTCGGCTGTATATTCTCTATCAAGGTTTGGGTAAACGGCGACCGCAACACTGGCGATATAATTCTCGATATTCCATTCAACGAGCAGTATACGGACTATCAGTGTAATCGTGCATTTGTCGGTGATTCTATGGATGTAAATCGTGACTGGTACTACCAAGGAGGATTAATCAGCTCAGATGGTTTGATCTCAATTGATTTTCCGGCAGGTGATTCTGGGCCAGCGGCAACGGCGCAGGGGGGGGTATTTGATCCCGCAAAATCATATATCATCGACTACGAGATACTATCACTTTCAAGTGGCAGTGGAGTTCGTTTAAACCACGGCAGTAATGGCGTGCAGGACGAGCCATATAATTTCACCGCCGGAATTAAAACCGCTTTTGTAATAGCAAACGGCTCAGGGAATGGGTTGGTTCAATTTTACGCAACCTCGGAAACGCAGGCCAGCATTCGTATACTTTCAATCCGAGAATGGTCAGGTGCAGTCCTACATAACGCACTACCTGAAGACTGGATGCAGATTGAGCGGAAACGTTATTGGGATTATTGGTTGGGTGTTGAGAATGTATTTTCAGCAGATGTCGTTGCCGGATTCTGGCAAGCGTTGCCGGGGAATGTGTACACGATTGACGGTACGCAAACTAGCAATAATGATATAACAACAGATTCCGCGATGACCGTCGGTGGTACGTTTATTTTTACTGGGCTAGGTGAAAATATTGTAGGTACATTTGCATTTCGGGCTGGCCCAAACGAAATACTAATCATAGAGAGTGCTGGTTTTTTTGAAGCTGAATTGACTGCTGAAATTGTCGATATAGTCCTTCGGGCGCAACCGGGCGCATCTGGTACGTTTTCAAAGCTGTCGGTTAGACGAAAACTGGAGATAGCACAATGAGCATTTCCACGCACCGCGCCTCAGATACATACTCTATTTTACTCGCTGACTCGGTTATCCCACGTAAAAACCACAAGCCAATCCCTGTGGACGTTACTAAAAATGGTCAGCCCTTGACGGTTTGGCTATTGCGCGGCATTAAGTTTCACGGCGGAGCTGGCAACCCAGTTACGCCTGAGGGCTACTTAAGCAATGATGAATTTAAGTTACTCAGCACAATGCTCGAACACACTGACGAAAACGACGTATATCACGAGCGCACGTTGCCGATGGACTGGGACGAAATCGACGCGATGGTCATCGCCATGCGCGAAGCGGCTGCACAACAATCACAACCCACCGAGGAATTACCCGATGCATAACGTAAACCCCTTTGAATTTTTAATCAGCAGGCTAGCGCTGCCGATATCTGTGATCGTCTTAGGACTCCTGATCGCGGTAGCCGTGCTTTTAATCACAGCCAGTTTTCCCGCTGTCGCGTGTTTATTGCTGTTTTTGGCGGTGCTGCCACCGACGCGAAAATGGGCGGCGGTGAAGGCGTATCATTTGTGGCGCGCGTTCGATTGTCTGGGTAACGCGTATTTATTTCACGACAGCCGCGAAACGATATCCAGCCGCCTCGGAAAATCTATTTATCACGACCACCCGCCAGTATTTAATTTTTTAATTATTGATAAATGCGTTGCGTGGCTGCTGAATAACGTTGACCGGGGGCACTGTAAAAAATCAATAAACTTTAATGTCGGACGAAATGCCGACTGGAATAAATTCGACGAACTGAGGTATTAGAAAATGGCATCAAAAACATATACCGGCGCGGCGGATGTCGCCAGCGCGTCACCTATAAGCCTCACGGCGGGCAATTCAAACCCGGTGGACGTGTACAACATCGCGAACACCGGCACGTCGTCAGCGCGCGTTTACGTGATGCTGAAGGGCGCTGCGGATTACGCGGAGCTGGAAGGTGACGTACCGGCCGGTACGCTGAAAATCATCGAAGGCTTGCGCGAGGTTGAATCGCTCAAAATTGTTGGAACAGGATCGGCGGGCGTGGTGACTGCGTAATGGGCTACATTGCAGATGGCGCATTCATGCTCGGCTTAGGGATGCTCGCTCACAATGGCTTGGTCTTTTTTATGATTAAAGATCCGCTGCGTCGACTATTCTTGCCCGGCATTATTTGGGCGTGCAATCTGGTTGTTTTGTCGATGGTTGTACAGTACTGGAATGCAGCCGAAGTAATCCCAGCCCCAAAATTTGTTGCAGTTATATTGATCGTTGCTACCGCGCTCACCTTGTATTTTGTTGTCGCAGGCGCGCTGGCATTTTTTAACTCACTGATAAATCGGAAGGACATATGAGCAAACTAGAGCCACAAGACATTCAAGGCACAGGCGCAAAGCTAGCGCGCTTCACCGGCCTTATTCAGCAGTATTCAGAACTGCTGGATAAAACCCGCGAAGAGTTAAATGCCAATCCAGAAAACGCGAGCGTTAAAGACGAGCTGCAATTTCATTTAGACAGCTTAGATTCTGCAATACGCATTACCCGCCGCTTGGTTAAGCGGGCGAATAAGCATAACTGGGGGAATGAAAAGCCGGAGCAGCAGAAAAATTACGACGCAGAATCGGTAAAAGCAGCGCTGCATAGAATGGTTGATGATTTACCGTCGTCGTTTTCCGAAGACGACGGTTTATTTCTGGCGGCAATCATTGGCAGTTTTTCTGCACTGCCGCCAGCAGCGCTTCTTCAGCAGCTTCGTTCCGACTGCGGATAATAAGATCCGCTCCGCTATCAGTTTCTAGCTGCAAGTAGTCGATAATAGATTCAGCGGTAAGACTTTCTCCACGTTCGATCAGTGCCAGTACAGCAGTACCTATGCCGGTTTCAAATTGTGACCGGCCTGCCTTTACCCATGTCGCATTCATTCGATTAACAATCTTTTGGGCTTGATCTTCTGCATCACTCATTTGACTCTCCGTTTAATGATGTGTTGTTAGTCTCTCCGGCGGCGCGTCCGTGCCGCTAACCTTCCCGCCACTTTCCCAGCCGCTAGCGCCAACTATGCTGGGCCTTCCTTTTTATATTTCGCAAGCCTCAAGTTTGGCCAGAGCTGAATTTAAGTCGGAATATTTAATGACCGGGGTATCATACGTTTGATCATACGGCCAAAATCTAAGACGAACTTGTGCCTCCGTTGACGCAGAAAGTTGCGATATTATTAAATTGCTGATTGACGGATCGTAACCAAGATTGTTCTGACCTATTTTTAAATTAAACTCTTGGAAATTATTCTCTCCGACCTTGATACCTAAACCAGAAATATTGTTATGAACCAGTGGATGTTGTTGTTCTGTTGCTACTGCTAAATATATTTGACCTTCGAATTTAATCAGCGCCATTCGCGCAAAAACAAAATCATTCCTAACCATACCTACATAAAATCGCATTGATGCGGAACACGATTCTATACCAGTCATCGAATCAGTAGATTGCTTAAAAGCCCAACGAAGCACATTCGTTCTGTTGCCCGATTTGTTACTTTCTTGAATTTCTACTGCGCCTGTATCAACGGACATACCATCACACGGCATCGCCTGAAATGACTTTTTACCGTTGGCATCCGTGCATGAGTAATACGATCCCGCCCAGGTGTTGCTTGCGAGTGTAAGTAATGCAATAGCGATTAATTTCAACATAGCAATCTCCTTGTTTAGTTCCTTGAGTAATCTAACCCGATTTCTTCAGAACGTCCTGTTCCTCTTTTTTGGCCGCACTAAGTGCCACCCTATAGATGGCCTTTTGATCCTCCGCCACGCAGTGACGGTAGTTGTCTAGTAGCGCTTCTTCCTTGCGATTTAATGAATATTCCATATTCGTGCGTTGGCCCGTGAGTACGTACATCACGTCTACGCCGATGCTCGTAAGTGCAGATAGTTTTATAGCGGGAGGGCTTGAAACATCTTTTTGCCAATCAATCACCGTATTTTTTTTAGACCCCGCTGCCTCAGCGAATTCGGGAATGGTCAGACCTAAGCGCTCTCTTTCTTCTTTTAAACGTTCACCGATTGATGACATACGAAAATCCATACTCAAATACTATTGACAGGTACGGATTTCCGTACCACAATAACTCATAAGTCTTGCAACTCCGACTAACCGGAATGCGCAATAGGCTAACAAATTAGCTAGGAGATAACGAGATGCACGCAGAAGAAATTAAAGCCGCAATCCGCATGAGTGGCACAACGCCAGCGGTCATTGCTGACGAACTGGACGTTTCGCGCACGACGATGTCCACGGTTATTCACGGACGTTGTGTGAGTAAACGCGTCATGCAGCGTATTTCAGATGTGATCGGTCAGCCGATTGAAAAAATATGGCCACCAAAAGATCAGCTGCCGCAAGTTAGCCGCAAGGACAGCGCAGCATGAGCGCGTATATCCCAAAGCATGCCGAACTTAAACCAGAGCGCGTTGACGCGATCCGTCAACGCCTGATAGCTGAGCGTGCTGTTAATGCGCCGGGTCAGAATCCTTTGCAGCAAGAGCCAGCTGGCACTCTTGTATCAGGTCTCTGGTCGCGTATCGGTCACTTTCTTTCCCGATGCCTTGGAGTGCAGAGGTCATGAGTTTTAAGAATTCGCTGGCATTGATGACCTGTGCGTTATCCAGCGCCAGTAGCAGGTTAACCAATAAAAATCGGTCAGCGAATTGTTCGTCGCGTAACAGCGTGACCAGTCCTTCCTGGTCGAGTGATCTTTCAGTCAGTTCCTGCTGGCTGAGTATTAAAGAGTCTGTCATGGAGGGGCGTCCTTTGTTGAGTGGTGTGGTTGCAGACACCCAGCTTAACAAAGGATTGCTCTTCCGCCCTATTCTCGAAGGAGGCCGCGTCGCATGAGCATTCACAAATCCGCCGAGGCGATTTTAACCGTGCTCGATCTAGTGCTGCGTCACTCAGTGCACGGCTTAACGTCCACCGAGATCGTTAAAGCCACGGGATTCAGCGCGCCGAACGTGAGCCGTTACGTCGCAACGCTGGAGTCCACCGGCTGGGCCGAACGCATCCCCGAGACGAACCGAATTCGTGCCAGCGTGCGCGTTGCTCAGCGAGCAATGGGCGTGTTGCACGACTTAGACAGCGCACAGCAGCGCTTAACGGAAATGCGTAATCGCATGACCACACCAAGCAACTAATAAGAGATATTAATCATGGCTCGTAAACAAACCCCATCAGTTGTGCTGGATCACGAACACGAACACCCGGTAATCCGTGAGGACGCGGCCGACGCCGCTAACGCGATAGTGCAATTGACTGCAGAACAGAAAGAAAACGCCACGGCTCTGGCGCAAGAACTGCGCTACGACGGCTCGCTAAACCCTGACGCGTTAGAGGCCGGTATCGCCGACGCACGCTCACGCATCGCCGCCGAGTTGTTCGGCATGGGTGCTCGTCTGTTATTGCTAAAAGAGCAATGCGAGCACGGTGAGTTTATGGGGCGCTGTGAGCGTCTCGGGATGGATCAGCGACTTGTTAATCGCACGATGCAGGCGACGTTGAAGTTTTCAAATTCGTCGTTAACGACCAATTTGGCGAATCTGGGTAAGACAAAGCTTTTTGAAATGCTGGTGCTCGACGACGAAGAGATCAAAGAACTCGAATTCGACGGCTCAGTGCGCGGTATATCGCTCGATGAAATCGACCGCATGAGCTGTTCCGCACTACGCAAACAGTTGCGTGATGCAAAGCAGCAATCGGAAGCGAAAGACAAGCTGCTCGAAAACAAAAACAAACAGATCGACGAGCTACACACGAAGGTCGACGGCAAAGCCGCGAAGCTAACAGACCCCGACGAGCACCTGCAGCGCAGCCTAAATGAAGTCACCACGCTCACTCAGCAAATCACGACCACGCTAGGCACGATCTACCGCAAAGCCATGATTGATATTAGCGATCACCATGCATTACACGGCGGTGACTCCGAAGAGATGACGCACGCCGCACTACTGCAAATAAAGAAATCCGTCATCGAGCTGGAAGAGGCGTTTCCCAAGTCGGGTGAAACCGAGTGGCAACAATTCGACGACGCAGCGGAGAGCTGATCATGGCGCTGAACGCAGAGATGTTGGTCGACGTCTGGCGCGAAGCGCAGACAGTAGGCCACGGCAAAAAGCAGGCGCTATTAAAACGCGCCTGCGAACGATTTGGAGTGAGTATGGCAACGCTATATCGCGAATTTGAAAATATCGGTTTGCAGGTTGGCCGCAAGCGTCGTGCAGACGCGGGGAATATTACTCTCAGTCGCGACGAGGCCGTAGTTTTGAGCGGTTATTTGATGCAAGCCTACCGCAACAACAATAAAAAAATTGGCGGCATAGAAGCGGCGCTGATGGAGTTGCGCGCGAATGACGTGATCCGTGCCGATCGCATTGACGAAAACACTGGCGAAGTGACGCTGTTGTCTACTAACACCTGCGCCCGCGCCCTGCGTCAGTACGGCTTGCACCCCGATCAATTACGCCGCCCAACCCCAGCGACCGAGTTGCGCAGCGAGCATCCCAATCACGTATGGCAGATCGACGCGTCGATCAGTGTTTTGTACTACGTGCCAGAAGGTGGGCTGGAGGATATGAATCCCGCTGTTTTTTACAAAAACAAGCCGGGCAACTTCGAGAAGATCAAGCGCCAGCGCCTTACTCGTTATGTCGTTACCGACCACACGTCCGGCGCGGTATTCGTCTGGTACGTCGCGGGCGGTGAGAGCCTCGCCAATCTTGCGGAATCGTTGTTGGAAGCGATGCGCGAGCGCCAAGGCTGCGCGTTATACGGCGTGCCGAGTATTCTGTACTTTGACCCCGGCTCCGCAGCGACCAAAACATTCTTACGCTTTTTAACCGCGATGGGCATTGAGTACCGCATTCACGCGGTGCAAAACAGCCGCGCGACCGGTCAAGTCGAGAACGCTCAGAACATCGTAGAGACATCATTTGAGCGCGGCTTTAAATACTGCGACGTGCCCACTATTGATTGGATAAACGAACAGGGCCAGCGCTGGGCGCGCTGGTACAACGCCACAAAGGCGCACAGCCGCCACGGCATGACCCGCTTGAACGCGTGGATGAAAATCACTCAGCAGCAACTGCGCATCGTCGATATTGATGCAGCCCGCGCACTATTAACCCGCGAACCAAAGCCGTGCCGCGTGAATGATTTTTTGACCGTGCAATTTGAGAAAACCGTGTACGACGTCTCGCAAGTGCCGGGCGTTCGCATCCGCGAAAAACTTGATCTAACCGTTAATCCACTGGAACAGGGCCGCGCTTGGGTGGTGCTGTATCAAGACGGCAAAGAAGTGCTGTACCCAGTGATCGCGGTGCAGGTTGATGAATACGGATTCCGCGCCGATGCGCCGGTGATAGGCGAATCATTTGCCGCCCCGGCCGACACCCAGCTGGACACCAACCGCAAAGAGGTTCAGCGCCTAATTTACGAGGTGGATACCGATGACGAAGCCACCGCAGCTGCCAAAGCTAAAAAACTCCCCTTTGGTGGTCGTATCGACCCCTACAAGCACCTCGACGATTTACCCGAGGTTAGTGTACTGCCGCGCCGTGGCACCGCGCACAGCGTGGGTGGTGTGGCCCGTATCGCCGACCGCACGCTAACCATCATCGAGGCCGCAACGCTTCTAAAACAACACATCCACTGGACGCCAAAACACTATGCCAGCATTAGCGCGCGCTACCCGGAAGGCGTGCCTGAGTCGCACATAGAGCAGCTTGTAGCTGAGTACACCGGCGAACAAAAAACCGGAGGCAACGCATGTTGAATTTGAATAACGCATTAAAAGATTTAGGGCTAACCCGCAAGTGGCTGGCCGAGGCGTTGGGCTTAAGCCGCCCAGCGGTGAGCGCGATATGCAATCACGGCCAGTGGCCAGCAAACAAAGATATTGACGTTTTGAAGCAGTGCATTACCGCACTGCTGGAAGGAAAAGGTGCCAGCGCTGCAACGCTGGCGGCCCTATTTGAAACCACACCCGAAAGCAAAAACGGAACGCAGACCCAAGAGGACTTTGAAATGTTACTACGAAAGCAACCGCTATTCCCAGACACCAAAAAGCATTTTGGTATTTTCGCCGACCCATTCGGCGAGCTAACCGACGCAGCGCAAGTGTACGACACGCCCGAAGTTCGCTACGTACGTTTGGCACTAGCGCAAACGTTAACCAGCGAGCGATTCATCGCCGTATGCGGTGAATCCGGTGCGGGTAAAAGCACGCTGCGCCGTGACCTGATCGACCGCATCAACCGCGAAAGCCTGCCCGTGACGATTATAGAGCCGTATGTTTTGGGCCTTGAAGACAATGATCAAAAAGGCAAAAGCCTAAAAGCCACGGATATCGCCGCAGCGATTATTCGCACCGTAGACCCGCAGGCAAAAATGCGAATCAGCGCCGAGGCGCGGTACGCCCAGCTGCACAACGTGCTGCGCGAATCCCGCCGCGCGGGCAATCGTCATGTGCTGATTATCGAGGAGGCCCACGGCTTGAGCATCCCCACGCTGAAGCACCTGAAACGGTTTTACGAACTCGAAGACGGCTTTAACCGTTTGTTATCCATCGTGCTGATCGGTCAGACCGAACTCGCCGAGAAATTAGCGGAAAACCGCAGCGAAGTGCGCGAGGTTGTGCAACGCATTGAGCTGATCACCCTCGACCCGCTCGATAACCACCTAGAGGGCTACCTGACGCACCGCCTCGCGGCCGCTGGCAAAAAAATGAGCGACATCATGGATCAAGGCGCGATCGATGCGCTGCGCAACAAGTTGACCGTGCCTAGCCGCCAACGCGGCGGCAAAAACATCAGTCTGCTGTACCCGCTGGCTGTGGGTAATCAACTGATCGCCGCGATGAATAAAGCCGCCGAATTTGGCGCGCCTAAAGTCACGGCTGACGTAATCAAAGCCGTTTAAGGGAGCTAGGACCATGACTCAGCTAAATCATCAAACAGCGAATACGCACTACATCGATCGGCTCGGCAATGTGGCCTACGCGGTCGGCAAACTCACCGACTTAGACGTCTGCATTTTAGACATCGACATGAACCGCGTTAAACCCGTACTGACCGTTCAAAACTGCGCGGCGGTACGCAAGCTGGATGGCGTTCAGTTTTCGCGACGTGGCAGCCCACAGGGCCGCATTACGCGTATGCAGGCGGCATTAAATAACTGCCGCATTGAGTGGGAGGTTCAGCCATGAGCGAGCAAGCCAAAATCAAGCCTAAGCAATACGAATTCGACAACACAGTGCAAAGCACGGTGCAGCTCGCAATCAACCAGTGCAACTACCAAATCGCGTGCGGCTTGGGCGTTGCGACTGAGGTCGCCGGTGACTTATTAAACGCCGGTATCCCGATGTACGACATCAATATATTGGGTGGCTTAGCACACTTTAAATGCGGTGACGCCAGCGCGCTGCCGAACGTAACCGTGATCGGCACGATAGATCGCGTCGGTTTGAAAACCACCCGCGCGCTGTACTTAGGTTGCACGCTCGAATGGGAGGCGCATGTATGAGCATTCTCAAACGATTACCCGCGCTGGCCCTGCTAACCGGTGCCGTTGTATTGCTGCAAATTCACGCGATGGCATGGTGGACACAGTACGACCCCGCCACCGGCTGGCTGTGGAGCATTGTGATTGAAGCCGGAGCAATCTGGCTGTGGTCTGCGCGTAGCTTTTTACGCAACTGCATCGCCGTGTTCGCCACCGCGTTGGCATTAATAGCCCCGCTGTATCAGCTCGCAGCGCCCATGCTCGACGGTCAACGCGCCACACAGCAAGCCGCCGATACGCTGCCAGCGCGCACACAAGCCGCACAGGCGCAGATTGAAACCCTCACCGCATCGTTAGCGCAATACAACGACAACAGCGCCCACAGGGGCGGCTGGGCACCCTTGATTGCGTCAACACAGCAGCAACTAGCCACGGCCCGCGCGGATCTCACCGCGCTGCAAACCGAGGCCGCAAAACCAGCCCCGGTCGCGCTGGCTGTATATCTACCGCTTGCCATGCAAATGATCGCGCTGTGTTTGCTGCAGTGCCTCGTTGTGCTGACCACGCGCACCGTATTCGCCCGATCAAACGATCAGGCACCTAAATTAACAACCCAAACAGCAGCACCCGCCGCTGGGGACGACATCGCCGCAGGACGCGGCGACGAGTCCCGCTCTATTTCTAACGCACTCGCTGACATAGCGCTCATGCGACCAAAGCCCGACGCCACACGGTAAAGCCGATACCGCGTGGCGTAGTCATAGATTTAGACCAGGCACGAAAACGAACTCGAAAAAATAAAGGGCCACCGAGATGAACAACATCTGGATTGCAAATTGCCCGCTGCACGGGCCGGTACGAATTGAACAAGTGACGCGGCCCAGCTGCTGCAAAGAAAAAATAAAACACGGCCAGCGCTCAATACGTCAGTGCGGCCAAACGTTAATAGATATCCGAAGCACCCGAGGTGTGAAATGAACACTGAACCAAAAATCCCGCACTTAGCCAGCGAAGCGTTAAAAAGCGTGATGCAAGAAATGTCCGCGCAAGACCAAGAGTGGGGCGCGGATCGTGACGAACACGAGCTATCGACCTGGCACTTGATCTTATCCGAAGAAGTCGGCGAGTGGGCAGAGGCAATACTGCATTACCGTGCAAACGGGCCTAAAAAATACGGCCTTCGGAGCGAGATTGTGCAAGTTGCAGCGGTTGCGCTGCAAATCATCGAAGACATCGACCGTAGTGAATATATGGAGACGATCAATGACTACTGAAAACAAAATACCCGACGGCTACATGAAAAACTCGCGCGGCGATTTAGTGAAAGCCGAGAATATAAAACCGATTGATTTATTGAAGGATCAAGCGGCGATCATGCTGGCACAGCGTGCACAACAAATTCACATGGACTTAGTGAAGTTTAAGCGCACCGCTCTTGATGATATTCAGCATCTAATAAAAATCGGTGCTGAAAAATACGACGTACAGCTCGGCGGTGATAAGGGCAATATCAGCATAAGCAGTTACGACGGACGCTATAAAATCCAACGCGTATTTGCTGACCGTATTTCGTTTGGTCTTGAAATTGAAGCCGCGAAAGAATTGTTTTTGCGCTATCTCGATGAAGTAACCGCGGGAGCAAACGACGACGCTCGCGCATTGATCGACGGCGCATTCCGCACCACCCGCGGCGGCTCACTACGCACCGCGGAGTTGTTACGCCTACTCAGCTACGACATCAAGCACCCCAACTGGATACAAGCCTGCGAAGCCCTCAAAGACTCTATCAGTGTCGACGGCTCAACAGTTTATGTGCGCGTCTCTGAGCGCATTAACGACAGCGATAAATATCGCCCGATTCCGTTGGATATCGCAGCGGTGGGAGGTGGTTATGTCCGGTAATCCATTCGCCGCCGTGACCGGCGGCTCGTGGCAGAGCACTGAGGATCGTCTCGATTGCGTAAAAACAATGAATAAAGCCCAACTGATCGCCGCGAGCGAAATGCCCGGCTTACAAAAAATGGTCGCCGCGGCAATACGCGCTCGGTTAAGAAAGCTGGAGAAAGCCAATGGTTAATAAAAAACCTCTCTGCACAATTTGCGACGACACCGGCATCGACGACCGTCTCGCAAACTATCGAGCGTGCAGCTACTGCCGCAAGGGCCAAGTGCTAAAGCTCAATTTTCTGCGTGTTAAGCACGCAGAAATGCAGCAAGACGTATACAGCCTAGAGCGCGAAATTAAGCATCTCGAAACAGCAATTCCACTGGTGGAGCGTCCGTCATGAATAACGCACAAAAAGCAATTTATCGAAAATTAAAAACAGTTAAAGAACGCGCCGCGTACCTGAGCCAGTTCGAGATTGAGACGCGAGTGGATATCGTCGATTTAGACTTTGTGCATCGCGCCTATATCGGAGATATCGCGCTACCGATCACCGGGACTGACGAAGCCGAGGTGCTGGCGGAAGCCGCCACGTGGATTAAAGAAAAAATGAACCCTCCTGTGGATGGCGCTGAACGCGTGCAAACTACCCCACTTCAAACAATAGCGAGTTGATTATGTCTAGCAAATTCAATGTAGGAGATAAAGTCAGTTTTACTTTGTGTGTACCTACTCGCCACGGGTTTTCAATTAAATCGCGAGACGGGAAAATCGTAGAACTTTATGACGATTCAGCGATGGTTAAATATCGCGGAAAAAACCATAAGGTACCTCTCTGCGATCTTAGACCGACAAACGTCGCTTCAGCACTGACCGAGGCTTTTATAAAGGGTGTCAGCGATGAATAACTTCACGACACACGGCATCGCAACCATCACAGTATTAATTACTGTCACGATATTGTTAGCGGTGGCGTCATGAAAGCGGGCGTTTTATTTAACTCACACGCGCTATGGATCGGCGCGCACTACTCGGCGTATAACAAGCGGCTGTGCATTAACGTTGTGCCGTGTGTAACGGTCTGGGTGTGTGCGCGGGATGGCGTTGTGCCGGTTAAAAAATAACGCCGGAGTCGCGCGTCGAGGTACGAGATCGCCGCGCACCCGTGTGTTATTGATTGATCATCAAAAACAGGTTTAAAAAAATGGCTAATTTAAAAGCTCAAATTCACATCGCTAAAACTCAGCTCGGTATGGACGACGACACGTACCGCACGGTATTAAAAGCCGCAACGGGTAAAACTAGCTGCAAAGACATGGGCGTGATCGATTTAAACAAAGCGCTGCAGGCGTTTAAAGATCGCGGGTTTAAATCACGTCGCCCTACTAAAAAAACATCGTCTAAAACCACGGGCACGCTCACAGATAAATTAATTGCGCAGTGGCGCGCGATGGGGAAAGACGGCATTGTGCGCGACGCATCTGATGCTGCGCTGCGCTCGTACGTTGATCGTCAAACAAGCGGGCAATTTAAAGCACCGCAATTTTGTGATAACTACACAACGATTAAATTAATCGAGTCACTCAAGCAGTGGCAAAAGCGCGTTAAATCAAAACCAGCTAATTAGGAGGCCGCATGACAACTCAGCCCGCCCATCAATCCACCGCTAAATCTATGCGTGACGCGCCAGAAATGCTAATGGATCTCTACGACCACACGTCCGCTGCCGCGCGCGCAGCAGGTTTGTCCGCAGACGATGCAGACAAACTCGCGCTCGACGTCGTCGACCAGCTCGGCGAAATCTGGGCGGGTCAGCAATTGTATTTCGGCAAGGGTTGCATCATGCGTTTACGCAAACGCGATTTAGATATCTATAACGAATTCACGGGTAAAAACCACGCTGCGCTGGCCGCAAAATACAAAGTGTCCACAGTTTGGATTTATGCAGTCATTCGCAAAGTGAAGCAGCAGATACATGACGAATCGCAGCAGTCGCTTCTGTGACGCCGTGTGCCGTTAAAACATGAAACCTGAGTATTCACCCGCATTTTTTCGTAAGGCGTCTTTTGACGCGTCATGACGGCCTTCTTGCCGCGCAAGATTGTGTTATTCTGCCCGCACTGTTTGATTTCGTTATCCCCTCCCGCAAAAATCGTTAAAAACTCTTAAACTCGTTTAAAAGACCCAGCTCGCGAACCGCCGCATAGTGACCTCACGTTATTTATTTCGTGAGTTGCATCCATGCCAGATCCTGTCATCCATTTATTCAAGCCCGGCACTCATATTGATATGGGCGGCCAGCAAATCAATTTCAGCGAATCGGATTTAACCGCGTCTGTAAAAGCCTACGATCCCGAACTTCACGAAGCGCCTTTAGTTATCGGCCACCCGGAACACGACGCACCGGCTTATGGCTGGGTGCGTGCGATGAAAATGGCGGCCGACGGCCCCGAAGCAATCCCGCATCAAGTTAATGCCGACTTTGCAGAAATGCATAAAACCGGCGCGTTTAAAAAAGTCTCTGCTTCTTTCTATACACCAACCAGCGCGCACAACCCTGTGCCGGGTGTGTATTACCTACGCCACGTTGCATTTTTGGGTGCTCAACCGCCAGCAATTAAAGGACTGCGCGCACCGCAATTAGCGAATTTTTCCGAAGCGGATGAATGCATCACTGTTGAATTTTCCGAAGGTCTGCCTGCTGTCGACGAGCCTGCAACCACCACACCTGAACCAGCCACGCCTACCACCGAAGAGGACACCACCGTGACCGAAGCAGAAGCCGCAGCGTTAGCTGCACAAAACAAACAGCTCGAAGCGGATTTGCTAGCCGAGAAAACCGCTCGCGCTAAAGACGCCGCCGATCAGCGCGCCCGCGAAAACGTCGCCTTTGCTGAAAATCTGGCAACAGAAACCCGCATCGGTAAAGACGAAGCACCGTTAATTGCCGCTGTATTAACCACGCTCGAAAACGCCGCCGCAGCAACGCCGGTGAATTTTGGCGAAGGCGACGCTGCAAAACCCTTGCATAAAGCGTTTGCTGATTCGCTCTCTGCATTGCCGACCCGCGTGGAGTTTGCGGAGATCGCAACGAAGGAAGCGGCCGCTGCTAAAGATACGGACGACGACTCGGTGAGCTACGCCGAAGGCACTTCGCCTGAGTCGATTGAATTGGATAAAAAAATTCGAGCGCACATGAAAGCGCATAACGTTGACTACACAACCGCGGCCTACGCGGTTGGCAATAAATAAGGGGATACTTTATGGGTCGTTTATCAAATTTGCGTCAACAAGATCCGGTGCTAACTGAGTTAGCATACGGCTACGATAATGCGGAAATGGCATGTGAAGCGCTATTCCCTGTTGTTAACGTTGACAAGGAAGGCGGGAAGATTCCGTTGTTCGGAAAAGAAAAGTTCCGCATTTATGAAACACTACGCGCGCTGCGTGCGAAGTCTAATCGCATCCAGCCATCTGACATCGGTAATTTAGATATCATCCTCGACGAGCACGATCTCGAATATCCGATTGACTATCGTGAGGACGCAGAAGCCAACCTCCCACTGCGTGCTCATGCGAACGATGTAGTAACCGAAGGCATTCAATTACGCCGCGAAAAATATTGCGCGGATCTTGCTCAGAACGCTGATAATTACGCCAACAGCAACAAAACTGCGCTCTCGGGTACTAGCCAGTTTACTGACGGCACTAACTCCGATCCCGAGGGTGTTGTCTCCGATGCGCACGACGCAATTCGTAAGAAAATCGGCAAAAAAGCGAACACGATGGTAATCGGCGAATCGTCGTGGCGCGTACTGAAACGTCATCCTCAGCTGCGCGGCCTGCTGTCAACTAACACAAAGCGTTTAGTACGAATCGAAGATCTGAAGGATATCTTTGAAGTCCAAAATATTGTCATCGGTTTATCCATGTTTGAGCCGACTATCGGTGATCCAATGGCTGATATCTGGTCGGATAATATCGTCATGGCGTACGTCCCAACAGCTGATAAGTCTATGCGCACAATGTACAAGCCATCGTATGGATATACGTTGCGCAAAAAGGGCAGCCTGATTGTGGATGCGCGTACTGAAGACGGTAAGGTCGAGATCATTCGCCAGACC